>JAABUO010001043.1_pt1 | contig 39531 bp, 28 predicted proteins | sample 5559291 | NCBI WGS metagenome assembly JAABUO01 (sample SAMN10711878, study PRJNA513372) | rock metagenome | isolation source: Antarctica rocks | place: Antarctica: Victoria Land, Finger Mt sud
CGCCCACACCCTTCGTGTGGGACGGCAAGCGGCGGCGCCGCCGCGAACGGGTCCGCCAGCGCCGCCTGGGCGGGTCTGCGGCCATCCTGCCGGAGGGCTACTCATTTGCGGCATGACCCACTAGTAGCCTGTCAAGGCTGAAAGGGGCTGCCCCGTCGTCCCACTGGGACCGCGTGCCCGCTGGGACCGCCGGCATCTTGCCGGCCTACCGTCGCGGTCGTTCTGGTCGGGCACAGCGCGTCGTGCGCCCCCGGCCGGGGCTGGCTGGAAGCCGGCGGTCCCAGTGGGTACGGCCCGCCGCACAGGGAACCCTTTGACGAAACACTAATGAGCGGAGGCAACGCCGCTGGCGGCCGGGGCGGCCGGGGCGAGGGTCGTGCCGCGCAGCCAGCGCGTCAACTCGTCGGCCGGCAGCGCGCGGCTAATATAGAAGCCCTGTATCCCGTCGCAGCCCAGCGCTTCGAGCGATCGCCAGGTGTCGCCGCTCTCCACCCCCTCCGCGATGAAGCGCAGGCCCAGACTGTGACCGAGCCCGATGGTCGAGGCCACGATGGTCGCGTCGCCGCCGTCCCGCGTCATGTGCGTCACGAAGGAGCGGTCGATCTTGATCTCGTCGATGGGCAGGCGCTTGAGGTAGGACAGCGAGGAGTAGCCCGTCCCGAAGTCGTCGATGGCGATGCGGATGCCCAGCGCGGCCAGGCGGGTCAGGATCGTCAGCGCGCCGGCCGGGTCCGCCATCACGGCGCTCTCGGTCAACTCGACGCGCAGGTGATCGGCCGGCACACCGTGCGCCTGGAGCAGCCCGACGACCGTGTCGGGCAAGGCGGGGTCGCGGAGCGCGCGCGCGGAGAGGTTGACGGCCACCGCCAGGTCCAGGCCGGCGTCCCGCCATGCGCGGACCTGGCGCAGCGACTCCTCCACCACCCAATGCGTGAGCGGCGCGATGAGGCCCGTCCCCTCGGCGAGGGGGATGAACTGATCGGGCGAGAGCAGGCCCAGCTCCGGATGCTGCCAGCGCGCCAGCGCTTCGACCAGATGGACGCGGCCCGTCGTCACGTCCACGATCGGCTGATAATGCACACGGAACTGACCATCCGCGATGGCGTGCCGCAGAGCGCTGACGAGGGTGAGCCGGTGCGGCGTGTGCAGGTCCATCTCGGGGGCGTACACGGCGTGGCCGCCGCCTTCGCGCTTGGCCGCGTACATGGCGATATCGGCATGGCGGAGGAGCGCGCCGGCGTCCCCACCGTGGTCGGGATAGAGGGCGATGCCGAGGCTGCCGCCGGCGGCCAGGCGCTGTCCCGCGACGTCGACGGGCTCCGCGAGGGAGGTGAGCAGCTTGTCGGCCGCGCGCGTGGCGTCCGCGACGTCGACGCCGGGCAGAATGACGGCGAACTCGTCGCCGCCCAGGCGCGCCACCGTGTCGGAGGCGCGCACCGCCCCCTGAAGGCGTTCCGCCACGCGCTCGAGGAGCGCGTCCCCGGCCGCGTGTCCGAGCGTGTCGTTGACCTCCTTGAAGCGGTCGAGGTCGAGCAAGAACACGGCGAACGCGGCCTGCTCCCGCGCGGCGACGTGGGTCGCGTGGACGAGGCGATCGTGCAACAGCGTCCGGTTGGGCAGGCCGGTCAGGGCGTCGTGCAGCGCCTGATGCCGCAGCGCATCCTCGGCCCGCACCCGCGCCGTGATGTCGGCGCCGACGCCGATGATCCCGCGCACCTGCCCGGCGTCGTCGACCAGCGGCGTGTGGCGCGCGTCGATGACCACGCCGTTGATCTCCGTGACCGCGCTTGTGGCAGCGCCCGCAAGCGCCTGCCGCACGGCCTCCAGCAAGTGCGGGTCGTGGGCGTACACATCGAACACGGAGCGGCCCACCACCTCACCCGGCCGGCGGCCCAGGGCCTCCAGTCCTTTGCCCTCGGACAGCGTGTATGTGCCCTCCTCGTCGTCGCCAACACGCCGGTCATCCTCTTCGCCCTCGACGAGGAGGAGGCGCTCCTCGTTCGCGCGCAGCGCCTCCTCGGTCCGCACGCGCGCGGTCACGTCGCGGCTGATGGAGATGACGCCCCGAACAGCGGGATCGTGCAGCCGGTTGGTGGCCATCGCCTCGATGACGCGCCAGGAGCCATCGGCGTGCCGCGCGCGGAACTTCATCTCGCCCCGTGCTCCGTCCTCGGCCATCAGCGCCCCCAGCCGCTCCCGCACCAGCGGCCTGTCGTCGGGGTGTATGCGGGCGACGACGGGTTTCCCTTCGAGCGCGGCCGGGTCGTAGCCGAGTAGACGCCGGTACGAGGGGCTGGCATAGCGCATCATGCCCCCCGCGTCGGTGATGGCGACAAGATCGCTGGCGTGTTCGGAGAGCGCCCGGAAGCGTTCCTCGCTCTGGCGCAGCGCCTCCTCCGCGTGGACGCGCTCGGTGATATCACGCGCGTTGACGATAAGCCCGCGCACGGCCGGGTTGTCCAATTGGTTGTTGGTCACGGCCTCCACGATGCGCGTCGAGCCGTCGGCATGGCGCAGGCGGCGCTCCACGAGGGCGCCGATACCCGACGCGCGCCGGACATCGGCGAGGTAGGTCCGCTGGCGTGGGCGCTCGTCGGCCGCGGCAAAGTCCGCGATATTCATGCCGCGCAGCGTAGCGGGGTCGTAGCCGAGCAGGCGCTGGTGTGAAGGGCTGGCATAACGGATCGTCCCGTCAGCCTCGACGACTATGACGAGGTCCATGGCGTGTTCGAAGATCGCCCGGAAGAGCTCCTCGCTCGCGCGCAACGCTTCCTCCATCGCCGTCGGGGCGGCGCCGTCGCCACGGGTACGACCGCCGTAGGCGTCGACCGCGGCGTCCTCGAAGCGAAATCGGCCGCCGGGCGTGCGGTGCGCGACGGCGATCTCGCCCCGGTGAGCGGCGCGCAAGACCGTGTGTCGGGAGAGACCGAGACGCCGCGCCGCCTGGCTCGTGGTAAGATAGGGCGTTGTCACGGGGGTGACCTTTCGCTTGTCGTATTTGTTTGTCGCATTTGTCGCTGCCGCAACTGTAGCAACATGCGCGCCGGGGACGCAATAGCCCATCATCCCCCCACGTTGCCACGCCACGCCGTCCCCGCCGTCGTCATGCGATACTTGAAAGGCAGCGTCTGTGACAAGTCGCCTTCTTTCTCCCCCTCCGCCCCCTCCGGGGGAACCTGGGGGGATGGCTCCCCCCAGACCCCCGCCACACACAAGCGCTGGGGAGCGACGGACGCGGCCGGGGGCCAGTCGGCCATGGGCAAAGGGGGGAAGGAGAAGGCGACAGCCTATCTATTCACGGGGTGGCCGCCGCTCGCCGCCCCGACACATGGCGCATGCGACTATATCAGGATCAGGAGTAAGGCGGCGTAGCCGCGAGGAGGGTAACAGGGATGCGGCGCACCGACTTGTTTTGCCAGACGCTCAGACAGGCCCCGGCCGATACCGAGATCGCCGGGCACGCGCTGCTCGTGCGCGGCGGGTACATCCAGACCCTCGCCGCCGGCCTCTACTCGTTCCTGCCGCTCGGCCAGCGCGTCAGGGCACGGGTCGAAGCGATCCTGCGCGCCGAGATGGACGGCGTCGGCGGCCAGGAGGTGTCGCTCCCGGTCGTGCAGCCGGCCGACCTATGGCGCGAGAGCGGGCGGTGGGACGCGGTCGGGCCCGAGCTCGTGCGCTTCGCCGACCGCGCGGACCGCGATATGGTCCTCGCCATGACCCACGAAGAGGTGATCACCGACCTGCTGCGCAAGAGTGTCTCCTCCTATCGCCAGCTTCCGGTGGTGCTGTACCAGATCCAGACGAAGTATCGCGACGAGCCGCGCCCGCGCGGCGGCCTCATCCGGACGCGCGAGTTCACGATGAAGGACGCCTACTCGGGCCACACCTCGGTCGAGGATCTCGACGGCTACTACCCGCTCATGGTCGACGCCTACCACCGCGTCTTCCGGCGCGTCGGGCTCGACGTCGTCGCGGTCGCGTCCGACAGCGGCATGATGGGCGGGAGCGCCGCCGACGAGTTCATGTATCTTTCCGACATCGGCGAGGACGTCCTCGCGCTGTGCGACGTCTGCGGCTACGCCGCCAATCGCCAGGTCGCGACGTTCCGCAAGGACGACCCGCCGCAAGAAGAGCCGCTGCCCCTGGAGGAGGTCGCCACCCCGGGGACGGCGACGATCGCCACGCTCGCGGCGCTCCTGAGCGTCCCGGCGTCGCGCACGGCCAAAGCCGCCTTCTTCATCGCCGATGGTCAAGAGGAGGCCGACGGCGCGAACGGTGGGGGCGGCGGGCGTGGCGCGGGCGGCCGGCTGATCTTCGCTGTCGTGCGCGGGGACATGGAGGTCAACGAGACGAAACTGGCCAACGCCGTCGGCGTGGCCGACCTGCGGCCGGCCAACGCCGACGACCTCGCGGGGACCGGCATCGTCCCCGGCTACGCCTCGCCGATCGGGATCACGGGCGCGACCGTCGTGGTCGACGACCTCGTCGCGCGCTCGTCCAACCTTGTCGCGGGGGCCAACCACGCGGGCTACCACCTCCTCAACACCAACGTCCCGCGCGACTACCAGCCGGACCTCGTGACCGACATCGCGGCGGCAGGTGAGGGGGTGCCCTGCCCGGTCTGCGGCGCGCCGTTGCGGCTCGCGCGCGGCGTGGAGGTGGGGAACACCTTCAAGCTGGGCACAAAGTACAGCGCGGCGCTGGGCGCGACGTTCCTCGACCGCGATGGGCAACAGCGCGCCATCGTGATGGCCTCGTATGGGATCGGCGTGGGGCGGCTCATCGCCTGCGTCGCCGAAGCGCATCGCGACGAGCGCGGCCTCGTGTGGCCGCTGGCCGTCGCCCCGTTCGCCGTCTACCTGGTCGGGCTCGATCTCGAGGACGAGACGGTACGCGCGGCGGTCGACGCGCTGTACGCGGAGTTGACCGTGGTGGGGATCGAGGTCCTGTACGACGATCGCGACGAGCGCGCCGGGGTCAAGTTCAACGACGCCGATCTGCTCGGGATCCCGCTCCGCGTCACCCTCGGACGCCGCGCGCTCGCGGCCGACGCCGTCGAGGTCAAGGCGCGCGCGGGCGGCGAGGTTCACCAGATCCCCCGCGCCGCGGCCGTGGAGGGGATACGGGCCGAGTTGGAACGGCTCGCGTCCGCGCCCAGGGGATAGGAAGGATCCGTGACGTATCGCGGGAGTACGTCGGAGTACGTCACGTGATAAGCTGAGACAGCGCGGCGCCGCCGGTCGGCGGAGCCCGCGCTGACGCCTATTGAAGGGACATGATGACGACCGAGAAAACCAGGTCCGCGCTGCCCGCGTCCTGGCAGCGCGCGCTCTACCTGCCCCTGATCATCCTCGCGTGGCTGGCCATCGTCTTCATCGGGGTGTGGCTCCTGGCGCACGTCGCCAAGGCCGTCCTGACGCTGCTCTTGAGCGGCATCGTGGCCTTCGCGCTCACCCCGCTGGTCTCCCTGTTCGCGCGCGTCCTGCCCCGGAGCCTGGCGATCGCCGCGGCCTATCTTGTCGGCTTCGTCATGCTCTTCGGCCTGGGCGCGCTCCTCGTCGTCACGGCCGCCACGCAGGTCAAGACCCTAGCCAACGACCTGCCCGCGTACGCCCACCAGGCGCGGAGCCTCGAACCGCAACTCCTCCCGCTGCTCAAGCCCCTCGGGGTCACGGCGGCCAAACTCCACGCGACGGAGCAGCAGGCGGTGGCGTCCTTGCAGGGCGTCGGCGCGACCGCGGCCAGGGAATCGCTGCGCCTCGTCAGGACGGTCCTCGACACGCTCATCAGCGTCGTGTTGATCACGATCCTGAGCGTGTATCTCACGGCCAACGGGCCGAAGATCGCCCGAAGGCTGCGCCGCGAGACCCCCGGCGCGCAACGCTGGCGCACGAGCCTGCTGATCGCGATCGTGAACCAGGTCGTCGGCGGCTACATCCGCGGGACGCTGACGCTGGCGGCGCTCATCGGCGCGCTGGTCGGCGCCGGGATGCTCGTCCTGCACGTCCCCTACGCCGTGCTGCTGGGGGTGCTCGCGTTCTTCATGGAGTTCATCCCCCTGGTGGGGGTGCTCGTCTCCGGCGCCGTATGCGTGGTCATCGCCCTCTTCCAGGGCGGGGTGACGGCGCTCCTGGTCCTCGTCTACTTCGTCATCATCCACGTCATCGAGGGCGAGGTCGTCGGCCCGCGCATCATGGGCAGCGCCGTGGGGATACACCCCGCGACGGCCCTGATCGGCCTCGTCGCCGGGACCGAGCTATTCGGCCTCTGGGGGGCGCTGTTCGCGGCGCCGCTGGCGGGTTTGCTCCAGGCCATCGGGACCGCGGCCTGGCGGGAACTGCGCGGCGGCGACGCGCAGACGGTGGTGCGCGCCGTGGTGGAAAAGCAACAGCGCGAGGGGAAGGACGAGGCGCGTACGGCGCAAGAGCGGGCCATCCCAGGGGTGGACCCCTCAAAAACGGGGACATCATAAAGCCGGCATAGAGCCCACATGGAGCCGACCTCCGACGCCAAAACGGGTATCATACCACTAACACTTGCCCCCTATCGTCGTCCACCTACCAGCGCCCACCGGCATCGAGAGGAGCGCCAATGACCGATGCGTCGACCCCGGCCATGGAGACCCCCGCCGAGGGGGCCCAGACCCTGCTCGAAACCCTGTGCCGCCAACCCAGCGTCGCCGTGCAAGGCGTGGGCATGGCCGCGATGGCCGACCTGACCGAGTCGCTCTTGCGCGGCGCCGGCTTCGCGACCCGGCGGTTCGAGGCCGACGGCGCGCCGCCCGCCATCTACGGCGAGCAGCGCGGCAGCGGCCCCTACACGCTCCTCCTCTACAACCACTACGACGTCCACCCGGCCGAGCCGATCGACCTGTGGGACTCGCCGCCCTTCACGCCAACCGTGCGCGACGGCAAGCTCTACGCTCGCGGTGTGGCCGACAACAAAGGCGAGTTCGCCGCCCGCCTCGCCGCCATCCACGCGCTGCGCGCGGCCGACGGGACGCTGCCGCTCACGATCCGCTGGATCGTCGAGGGTGAGGAGGAGATCGGCAGCCCCCACTTCGCGGCGCTCACCGCCCCTCACGCCGGCCTGCTGCGCGCCGACGGCCTGCTCTGGGAGGGCGCGGGCTTCGACCAGACGGGGCGGCCGGAACTGTGCCTGGGGACGAAAGGCCTCCTCTACGTCCAGTTCGGCGCGCGCGGGACGCCGACCGACACCCACTCCAGCGCCGCCCCGATCCTGCCGAGCGCCGCGTGGCGGCTGGTCGGCGCGCTCGGCACGCTGCGCGGCCCGGACGGGCGCGTCCGTATACCGGGGTTCTACGACGCGGTGCGTCCGCCCACGCCGGCCGAGCGGGCCGCGCTGGCCGACCAGCCGAACGAGGACGCGGAGTTGCGCGAGGCGTTCGGAGTGAAGGATTTCGTCGACGGGTTGAGCGGGACAGCGCTGCTCGAGCGCCTGTCGTACAGCCCGACATGCAACATTTCCGGCCTCGTCAGCGGCTACACGGGCGAGGGCGTCGAGGCGCTGCTGCCGGCGCGGGCCACGGCCAAACTCGACCTCCGCCTCGTCCCCGACCAGGACCCGCGCGCCATCGTCGCGGCCCTGCGCGCCCACCTCGCCGCCGAGGGCTACGACGACGTCCGCGTGACCGTCCTCGAAGAGGCCGCGCCGGTCGTCACGCCGCTGGACGACCCCTTCGTCGGCCGGATCGCCGCCATCGCCGCGTCGTATCAGGGGACAAAGCCGACCGTGACGCCCATCGTGGGGGCCACGCTCCCGTTGCTGGGGGCGCTGCGCCGTCACAGCGGGCTCTCCGGGCTCGGCGCGCCGGGCAACCCCGTCTACTGGGCCAACAACGCCCACGCCCCCAACGAGCACATCCGCCTCTCCGACCTGCACGAGGCCGTCGCGTTCAACATGCACCTGTTCCGCTCCCTGGGCGCGGACTAAACCGCTCCGCAACCCCACACGCCCCCTCCCTGTGCGGAAGCATGCGCTATGCAGCCGCGCATAGGGCACAAGACTGGGATCCTGAGGGCCGCGAAATCGTGAACCTGGCGTAAGGTTACGTTACCTCTTACCGCGTGCGCGGCGACACCCTCGTCGTGGCGACGTGTCCCGCGTGGTCGTTCCGAAGGCGCTTATGTGCCCCTTGACTTAGAGCGCTCTAAGCTTCGTATACTGGACCCATGCCACAGATCGATAGAGCCGCATCCGGCGGCCCCTTGACCATCAAACAGATGGCGGCGCGGAGCGGATTAAGCGAACACACCTTGCGCTACTACGAGAAGATCGGGCTTATCACCCCGATTCCACGTGACAGCGGTAGCGGCCACCGGCGCTACGATCCCGACACGGCGCGGATGATTGAGTCGCTCGCGTGTTTACGCTCCGGCGGGTTGAGCATTGACGAACTGCGCGCGCACATCCGCCTGCGCGCGTGCGGCGATGATGCGGCGGCCGCACAGAAAGACCTTTTCGCGTCGCATGCCGCCGCGCTTACTGGAGAAATTCAGCGGTTGCAACGCCAGCAGCGGTACCTCGCGGGCAAGGTTGCCTACTGGGAGGCCCGCGAACGGGGCGATGGCGATGAAGCACGGCGTATTGCCGAGGATAACTGGCGTCTCGAACAAGAATTACGATTATAAGTTACAAGGAGTCTCGATGCGATACGCATTGTTCGGCCGGGGGACCGGCCTACAGGTCTCGGCCCTAATCCTTGGGACGGGACTGCTGGGCAACGTAGGCGGTTATGGCGCAACTCCGGAGGATGTACCCGCCATCCTGCGCGCTTACGCCGACGCGGGCGGGAACTTCATCGACACGTCGGACGCCTATCAGCAGGGTCAGTCCGAGGTCGCGATCGGCACGTTCGTCGCCGCCGACCGCGACGACTTCGTCATCGCCTCGAAATACAGCCGCACCGCCCGGCCACATCCGGCGATCGCCGCGCGTGGCGCCCACCGCAAGGCGATGGTCCAGTCGGTCGAGGCAAGCCTTAGGCGCCTCAAGACCGACCGCATCGACCTCTACCTCGTCCATCTTGACGACGGCGTGACACCGGTCGAGGAAATCGCGCGCGGGTTCGACGATCTCGTCCGCGCGGGCAAGATCATCTACGGCGGCTTCTCCAATATGCCGGCGTGGCGCGTCGCGACCGCCGCCGGCGGCGGCGGACCTGCGTGGCTGGGCGTCGATCGCGGCGGTCCAGGTCGAATACAGCCTGCTCCAGCGCACCGCCGAACGCGATGTGCTGCCGATGGCGGAGACGTTCGGCCTGGGCGTCATGGGCTATTCACCCCTGGCGGCCGGGCTGCTCACGGGCAAATACCGCACGGGCGAGACGGGCCGGGCGACGGACTTCACGGCGAGCGTCTCCCACGAGGACACGGGGAGAAGCGTCGCCGTCATCGACACGGTACTCGCCATCGCCGCCGAGAGCGGGTCTAGTCCCGGCCAGGTGGCTATCGCCTGGGCAATAGCCAAGGGCGTCTTTCCTATCGTCGGGCCGCGTACCCCGGCGCAACTGCAGGACAATCTCGCGGCCGCCGCGCTCGAACTGGACGCGGACCATATCCGCCGCCTGGACGAGATCAGCGCGGTCGCCGCGGGCTAACCGCCACGCCGCCCGGTCCACCCTCCGATCCGCGGCGGTCTGACGGATCGGAGGGTGGACCGGGCACGGCCCGCGCGAGGGCCAGCGCGTCGGCGACGGCCTGCTCCGGTGGCCAGCCCTCCCCCTCCGCCCACGCCGCCGCGAAGGCCTCCTCGCCCAGCGCCGCGCGCACGCCCGCGACGGTGCGGCCATAGTGCGCGCTCAGACCCTGCTTGGGGCGGGCCTCGATGGCGGCGCGCAAGGCCGCCGCCGCGCCCAGGAGCCGCGCGGCCCGATGCGGGTGTCCGCTCGCGTCGGCCACCGCAGCCAATCCGTCGAGCGAAGCGGCGATGCCCTGTGTGTTCCCCAGGCCGCGCTTGAGGGTCAGACTCTCCGCAAAGAGGGGCGCCGCCCGGTCTATATCGTCCTGAACGAGGGCCACCACGCCCAGATTGTGGAGCGAGGTGGCGATGCCACGGGTGTCGCCCAGGGCGCGCTTGAGGGCCAGGCTCTCCTCGTACAGCGCCGTCGCGCGCGCGCCGTCGCCCGTGATCTGCGCCACGAGCCCCAGGTTGTTTAGGACCGCGGCGAGACGCGGCGCCGGACCCAGCGCGCGATACACGGCCAGGCTTTCCTCGTACAGCGCCGTCGCGCGCGCGGGGTCTCGCTCGAGATAGGCCACCACGCCCAGTCCGTTGAGCGCCTCCGCGATCCCCGTTGCGTCCTCCACCTGCCGGCTCAGCGCCAGCGCGTCGCTCCCCAGCGCCGTGGCCCGCCGGTAGTCGCCCTGGTCGCGTGCCAGCACGCTCGCCCCCTTGAGTACTTTGGCGCGTGGGGGGCGCTAGATGTGGCCGTGGCCCCATCGTCCCGCGCGGCGGTCCGCGCCAGCGCCGCGTCCAACCAGGCGCGCCCCTCGCGGAGATAGCCCCGCGCGCGCCAGAAGCGCCACAGCGCGCCCGCCAGGCGCAGCCCGATCTCCGCGCGCTCCCGCGTGTCACGCGAGGACGCGCCCGTATCGCCCGCGTCGCGCGCGCGCGCCCAAGCCAGCGCCGCCCGTAGGTTGTCGTGCTCGACGCTCAGCCGCGCCAGCCACGTCGCCTGCTCACGTCCCCTCACCTGAGGCTCCGCCGCTTCGGCCAGCGCCAGGTAATAGGCGGCGTGGGTCTGGCGGACCCGCTCGCCCTCGCCGCTCGCCGCCAGGCGCTCCCGCGCGTAGTGGCGCGTCGTCTCCAGCAGGCTGTAGCGGCTGGCGCCGTCCGCCCCGGCGTCGGCCCCGGCGTCGGCCCCGACATCGGCGTCGGTCCGCAGGATCAGCGAGGTCGCTTCCAACCGCGCGAGCAGGCCCAGCGCCTCATCCGGGCGCACCCCCGGTCCCAGTGCCGGTCCCAGTGCCGGTCCCACCCCTGGCCCCGGCGGGTCGTCCGCGCCCACGGCCACGGCGGCGTCGAGCGTCCACCCGCCGGCGAACACGGCCAGCCGTCGCAGGAGGGTCCGCTCCGCCGGCGCGAGGAGATCATAGCTCCAGTCCAATACCCCGCGGAGCGTGCGCTGCGGCGCGTTGGCGCGGTCGACGCCGTCCAGGAGCGGGAGCGACCGGCCGAGCTGGTCGGCCAACTCCTCGACCGAGAGCGCGCCGAGCCAGGCCGCCGCCAGCTCGATGGCTAGTGGCAGCCCATCCAGCCGCCGGCACACCCGCACCACCGCCGCCGCGTTGGCGGCCGTGAGCGCGACATCCGGCTGCCGGGCCCGCGCCCGCTCCAGGAAGAGCCGCACCGCCGCGACCCGCGCCAGCCGGTCGAGCGGTAGGGCCGTCTCCACCCCTGGCCGGGCCAGGCCGCCAGTCTTCGGGGGCGGGGGTAGGGTCAGCGGGGGGACACGCCAGATCGTCTCCCCAGCCAGGCCCAGCGATTCACGGCTCGTGGCCAGAATCCGCAGCCCGGGGCACGCGCGCAGCAGTGTCGCAACCACGTCGGCGCAGGCCGTGCGCAGGTGCTCGCAGTTGTCCAGCAGCAGGAGCAGGCGCCGCCCACGCAGCGCCGCGAGGAGCGTCGCCATGAGGGGCTGGTCGGGCGCTTCGCGCAGGCCCAAGGCGGCGGCGAGCGCGGCGGGGACGCGCGCCCCGTCGGTCAACGGGGCCAACTCGACCAGCCAGACGCCGTCGGGATAGGCGGGCCGCAACTCCGCGGCCACCGCGAGGGCCAGCCGGGTCTTACCGACGCCGCCGGGGCCGGTCAGCATGAGCACCCGCGTGGCTGGCGCCTCTCGGCGCAGGGTGTGCTCCAGCGCCGCCAACGCGCGCCCCCGCCCCACCAGGCGCGTCAGCGCCGCCGGCAGGTTCGTCGGGGGTGGGACAGCGGGGACGGTGGGGAGTTCCGCCACGCTCCCCACGTCCGCGGGGAGAGCGGCGCGCAGCGCCGGGAGTGCGTCCGAGCGGGGGTCGGCGGTCGCCGCTGTCGTGGATGCCGTCACGTCCCGCGGGGGCGCGTGGACGCCGAGGTAGCGGGAGCGGGCGCGGCCGGCCTCACGCCAGAAGGCGTACCAATACGGCCCGTGGCCGGGCTGACCGGGGCCGCAGCAGGCGCAATCAGCCTTGCCGCAGCGCCGATACTGTCGGCTGTAGGTGACCGTGACGCCGGGGGGCGGGTCGCTTCGTACCATCCCACACCTCTTCGTCCTCTCGCCGACCCTCGGCGCGCCGTTCCACCCCCGGCGCACCCGTCCGCGCGCACGATCGCGCACACAAGAGACCGCACGCCGCACACAAGAAATGGCTACAACACGACGCCACGACGGGCCATGCGGCGTCACCGCCGACGCCCCGAACTGTAACGCGCGGGTAACACCCCCTGGCCTATGATAGCACCAAGGGGTTGGCGTGGTGACCCGCCGCGAGCGCGGGGGCGCGAGCTTATAGAGGTAGGCGCATCAGATAACCAAGAGCGAGAACAGTGGGGAGTAGGACGGGTGCCCAGGAGTGGCGCCCAACAGAGTGAAAGGATTAGGGACGATGACCGCGGATCAGTCAGCCAGACACGACCTGATAAGCACGAAACATAGACCGGCGGCACGAGAGGCCGCGCGCAATCCAGGTGGTGGCATCCCATGGCGCAGGCCGTGGAGTGGCGGCGCGACGCGATGGGTCACAGGCCGGCGCGCGCCGGATGGGACTGCTCGTCGCGGTGGCGATCGGGGCCGCGGGCGCGACCCAATCGGCCGCGGCAGCCTCAAACTGCTCAACCAGCGGCGCCACGGTCACGTGTACCTACACGGGCGCCGGCGAGCAGACCTTCACGGCGCCCGGCGGAGTGACCAGCCTACAGGTGACGGCTACCGGCGGCGCGGGCGGGCGCGGCATGTATGTCGGCCGTGGCGGCTCCGGCGCTCAAGTTACCACGACCCTGGCAGTCAATCCGGGCGACACCCTCTACGTCGAGGTCGGAGGCAACGGCGACGGCGGCGGGGCCGGCGGCGTCGGTGGGGGCGGCAGCGGCGGAGCAGGGGCCGGCAGTGGCGGCGGTGGGGCCAGCGATGTCCAGACGCTCCACTGTACGACGGCCAGCAGTTGCGTCGCCAGCACAAAGGCCGACCTGCGTGTCGTCGCCGGGGGCGGTGGCGGCGAAGGCCCCGGCAGCGACGGGGGCAATGCCGGCAACAGTGACGGTTCCGGTTCCGCCGGCAGCGGGGATTCCTTCGTGCCTGAGTGCGCCTATCCAGGTCTACCTTGCGCCGGGCAAGGTGGGGGCGCGACCACGACCGTGGGCGGCGCGGGCGGCGGCGGCGAGCCCGCGGACTCCGACGCCGGCGGCGCCGGCGGCGAACTCCCTAGCGACGGCAACGGCGCCGGCGGCGGTGGTGGCGGCGGCGGCCTCTACGGTGGGGGCGGCGGCGGCGCCCATTACACCGCCGGCGCCGGGGGCGGCGGCTCGAGCTACAGCGCCGGGACGCAGACGTCGTTCAGCACGGACACGACCGGCGCCCCCCAGGTCGTCATCCAGTACACCCAACCCACGCTGACGATCACGGCCAACAACCAATCGATGACCCATGGCGGCGCCGTGCCGGCGCTGACCGCCAGCGACAGCGGCTTCGTCAACGGCGACTCGGCCAGCGATCTGACGACGGCGCCGACCTGCACGACAACGACCACCAGCCACAGTCCGGTCGGCCACTACGCCATCACGTGCAGCGGGGCGGTCGACCCCAACTACAGCATCCGTTACGGGGCGGGCGTGCTGACCATCGGCCAGGCCGCTCTCGCGATCACGGCGAGCAGCGCGTCGACGACCTACGGCGGCGCGATCCCCGCGATCGCGCCCGGATACAGCGGCTTCGTGAACGGAGGCACGGCGGCCTCCCTCACCAATCAACCCGCCTGCGGCACGGCGGCGACGAGCGCGAGTCCGGTCGCGGGTAGCCCCTACGCCACCAACTGCGCCGGCGCGGCCGACCCGAACTACGCCATTAGCTACGCCCCAGGGACGTTGACGGTAACCAAGGCCGCGCTCACCGTGACAGCGGACAACGAGGGCATGACCTACGGCGGCACGCTGCCAGCGCTGACGGCCAGCTACAGCGGCTTCAGGAACGGCGACACGACGGGCGTGGTCACCGGCGCGCTGGCCTGCGCCACCACAGCATTGGGTGGCGGCCCGAGCGGGGGCGGCAGCACGGTCGGGAGTTACCCGATCACCTGCAACGTGTCCGGGCTCACGGCGGCCAACTACACCTTCCGCGCCGTGCCGGGCACGCTCACGGTCGCCCAAGCGCCCTTGACGATCACGGCGGACAATCAGACCACGCCCTACGGGCGTGTGCCGGCCTACACGTGGACGGCCGCCGGCTTCGTCAACGGCGAGTCGGCAGCCACGCTCGCCGTCGCCCCCAACAGCGCACCCATCTGCGGCGCGACGATCAACGGCGCCGCCGCCTCGGCCACGACCCCGCCTGGCGTCTACCCAGGCGCAATCACCTGCGGGGCCGCGATCGACCCCAACTACGCGTTCACCTATGTAAGCGGCCAATTGACGGTCAACCCGCTGCTCTCCCTGGACGAACAGGGCCTGCCGGGCACGGTCCCACACCGGGCCACGCTCGACGGCCAGACGGTCGCCTTGCCCGACGCGAACGTGGAGGTGGCCTACGGGAGCAGCCACAGCTACAGCTTCCCGGCGACGGTGACCGACGGCTCGGGCGCGGTCTACATCACCGCCGACGGGGGATTCAGCGGCGTCGTGACGGCCAATCGGAGTGACACCGCCGTCTATCAGACCATGGCCCAGGTCATCAACGCCGCGCTGGCCGCGGACGGCATCGACAACGGCGGCCAGGCCAACGCCCTGACGCAGCAGTTCAACGCGGTGCAGCAGGACATCAAGGCCGGCGCCACGGCGCAGGCGCTCGCCGACCTGCACAGCTTCGCCGCCCACGTGCGGGCGCAGTTCGGCAAGCACATCGCGCCGGCGACGGCGCGGGTCCTCTTGACCGACGCGCAGCTCGTCTACGCGAGCCTGGGCGGCACGGGGACGGTGTAGCGGGTAGCGTCTGTCGCGTCGCCACGCGTCGGCGACGTTAGGCACGCCGTGGGGGCGGCCGCCCCCACGGCGTGCCTAACGTCGCCGACGCGTGGCGTGGCGTGCGCGGCGCTTTGATCTCGTGTAGGGTCACGTCCTCGTTAAGGTACCCCGTGATACAAGGGGACACAGGCACGGATAAAGGCGGATCAACATCACCCACGCGGGCTTCAACACGGCGATGGGCGCGCTCGATGCGGGGCTGCCGATGGTGGCGACGCCGCTGGGAGCGGACCAGTTCAAGAACGCGCGTCTGGGGGTCGCGCGGGTGATCCACCCCCCGGATCTAGCGGCGGAGACCATCCGCGCGGCGGTCCTCGCGATGTTGGCGGACCCGCGCTACCGGGAGGCTGCCGCGCGCCAGCGTGCGGTGCTCGCCGCCCTGCCAGGGCTGGAGGAGGGCGTCGCCTTGCTGGAGCAACTCGCCGCACAGAAGACGCCGCTCGCGGCGGTCCCGGCCTAAAGGCATCCACTCGCTGGGCGCGATACCCCAACGCGCCACGACGACAGCGCTGACCGAGAAAGACATGGTCTGTGCGGGCATGTCGCGGACCCATGCGCCCGATGGAGTGGTGGGCTCCGCGCGCCACAGATCCCGCGGTCGAAAGGAGGTTGATGGCCTGTCGACGAGGCGGCAGAGCGCCGGCAGGCCCGAACGCGGGCCTGCCGGCGCTCTGGTGTCGGACGACTGAGCCACCACAGCCCGTACTCGATCCCTCCTTTAATAGGTTTCGGGAACCAATAGAAAAGAGGCGGGCGCATCCTGAAGGACACACCACGCCTCGTGCGTTGTGACGACGCCTTGCCGCTAGGAATCGCTGCTGGTCGTTTCCTCGACGCTGGCGACACCGCGATGAGCGCGGCGGCGGCGATAGAGGAGTATGGCCCCGATAGAGAAGAAGCCGGTGGCAAGTAGATCGCCGGAGCTGAGTTCAGGGGTGGCGGCGCCGCCGCCGACGCCGCCGGAGCCACCGCTACCCGCCAGCGGGTAGCTCACCACGGTGACCGGGGTATCCGCGTTGGCCTTGATCGACGGTCCGCCTGTATCGTTGACCACGTTCTGGAGGCCACCGCGCCCATGAGTCGCATCGAGGAAGATAGTCAACAGATCATGGAGACTTGACGCCGGAAGGGTAGTGGGGACCTCAAACGCATGCGCGGCGTAGATGTCCACGCCCTGGTTGAAGAAGCTATAGCTGCCCATACCGTATCCGCTGAAGCTAGTCACACCGTCGGCAACTTTGAAGGCCGCCCAGCCGTCGACACCGGGCGCCTCCATCCACGCCGCCTGGTTCGGCACGTCGTAGGGCATCTCGTTCTGGAAGAAGATATCCGTGCCGTTGTTGCCGTTCCAGATCACCTCGTACTTCTGGTAGTGCTCGACGAACAGGCCGTACGCCGTCACGTTGTCGCCGTTGACGATCACGCCGGTGTCGGCGGTGTTGTTGGTCCAGCCCACGCCGGCGCCGTGGTCGGCTCGCCAGGCCCAGATATCGTCCAGGATGACGTTGTCGCTGTTCACGACGAGGCTGGTGGTGGCGCTGCCTGGGGTCGCGCCACCGATACGGAAGAACACGTCCTGGAGCGACGTCGGGTCGGCCGGGTCGCTCCCGCCGTTGTGCTGACCATTCTTCCCGTGCTGGGCGCCTACCCGCAGCAGCACCGGCGAGTTGACCGGGCCGGCGTCGAAGAGCAGGCCGCTGAGCTTGACACCCGCCACGTCGGCAACCGACATCGCCACGATCCCGTTATTCGGCACGAGCGTAGGGAAGCCCAGGCCGAGCACCACGGTGTCCGCGCGCTTGACCTTGATCGTATGGTTCAGGTGGTAGATGCCGGGGGTGAAGACTAGATTCTTCCCCTGTGAGAGCGCGTTGTCGATGGTGTTCTCGTCGTCGGCCGGCGTGGCGATGACGAAATTATCGATCGAGATCGAGGAACCGGCGGCAGACCCGCTGCCCCACGACGTGCCGCTGGTGTTGGGGCGCGCCGCCGGGACGAAGACCTTGTAGCGCCCACCCGAGTCCACGTACAGGAATGGCGCCTCGCGTGTCAACGGGCTGGCCACGAGCGTGGTGTACGGGCCGCCACATGACTTCTGAGCGGGGAAACACTGGGCGGGCGCGCCCACGACGCCTGAGAAGACCTGATTCCAGACGCCGTTGCTCCAGCCGCTGTCGAGAACGCTATTCCGGACTAGCCACTGCTGCTGCGAACCGTTGGTGACCTTGCCGGAGAATTGTGAATCGGCGATGAAGCCGCCACTCCCGAACGACGGCTGGGTGCAGTAGTCCATGAGAGTGGTAAGCCCGTTGACGTGGACCCGACGCATCGGCGCGGCCTGCGACACTGCCCAGAATTCGCCGCTGTAGCAGCCGAAGTTCGGGGTGGTCACGTTGATGGTCAGGTTCGACAGCGATCGCCAGAAGTTGTCGAGTGCGGTGCAGTTGTTGGGGCCGAAGCACTGGTTGCGTACGTAGATGGACCCGTTGATGACGACGTCGTTCGGAGAGAGACCGAGACCCGCCACGGTGGTGTAGTAGCCGACCTGAAAGTTGAGGGGAGCGTTAATTGATCCATAGACGCCGGGCTTGAACAGCAGCGCGTAGCGCTGGACGCCGAACTGGTTGGAGACCTGCTGGTTGGCGATGGCGTCGACGGTTGCCTGGATCTGGCTCGTCGGCATGCTGGGATCGAAGATCTTCACGTTCGGGCCGAAGTCTGGCTGGTTGGACGTCGTGATCGGCGCCCTCGGGGTGGAGGCCGGAACGGCGGCATGGACGGCGCGCGCGGGCACCGCCTGGGAGAGGAGCATTCCCCCCATGGCACAGAGGAGAACGACGAGCGAGCGTATACGCCCTCGGGCGCCGTGCGACAGCGCGCTCATAAACAACACCTTCATAACGACTCCTTCGTCATCTATAGGGGGCTATGGGGGACTATGGGGGACACCAGCCAGGCGGCGCGCATAACGCGGTCGGGTGCGTTCCTCCTTTCTTATGGGGGCTGGCGACCACGGGCCGCCCTCTCACGCAGCGCGACGTAAATCGCCAGCGGCGCGGCGATGAGCGTGGCGACTCTCACGCGGCGCCACGCGGCGTCACGTGGCGCGGCCGCCGCCCACGGTCATCGCCCGCATCGGTCAGGAAGACGTCGAGGGCGAGTGTGGCCGCGCCCATGGCTACCGCATCCGGCCCCAGCTGCCCCGGCACGACCGGCGCCGCGCTTAGCAGTTGCCCGAGGGCGTAGCGGGCGACGACCTCCCGCAAACGCGGCAAGATGTAGGGACCGATCCGCCGGCCGACCCATCCACCGATCACGATGCGCCGTGGATTGACCAGGTTGATGAGGTTGGCGACGCCGGCCCCCAGGTAGCGCGCGGTTTCCTCCAGCACACGGACCGCGACGGGGTCGTCCCGCGCGGCGGCGGCGGCGAGGGCCGCGATCGTTCCCTCCTGATCACCGTCGGCTCCAAGGAGAGTGCTCCGCGGGGCGGCCTCGCGCAAGGAGGTTATGATGCCGGCCGCGCCGGCATACGCCTCCAGACATCCGTGGCTGCCGCAACGGCAGAGCCGCCCGTCGAGCGCGAGCGTGGTATGGCCCCATTCCCCGGCGCCGTTCGCCGCGCCGCGGTAGAGCGCGCCCTGGGTGATGATGCCGGCGCCGATACCGGTCCCGATGAGCAGAACGGCAAAGTCATCCACGCCGCGTCCGGCGCCGAACCACAACTCGGCCTGGGCCATGGCCTTGGCGCCATTATCGAGCGCGATAGGCGGAGTGATCTGCTCGTCGAGCAGAGCCATCAGCGGGACGGCGCGCCAGCCCCAGCTCGGCGCGTGAACAAGCACGCGCCCGCCGCGCTCGACCATGCCGGGGACGCCGACGCCGCCGCCGACAACGGCGTCCACCGGGATGGCGGCGTCGGCCAGGACGGCGTCCACTCCCGCGACGATATGGCGTACCACGCCGGCCGGACGGTTGTCGGCGGCGGTGAGCGGGCGCCTGACCGTGCGCAAAGAGCGCAACGTCAGGTCGAAAAGCTCGATGCGTACGAGCATCTCGCCGACGTCGACGCCGACAAAATAGCCGTACGCCGGGTTGATCGCGAGGAGCGTGCGCGGCCGGCCGCCCTCGGATTCTTCGCTGCCGGCCTCGGCGACGATACCCTCGGCGAGCAACTCGGCGACGACGTTAGTGACCGTCGCGGCGCTGAGGCCGGAGTGCCGGCTCATGTCCAGACGGCTCACACGCCCATCGGCATAGAGGTGCTGCAGGACAAGACGCCGATGACGCCGCCTCAAATCTCGGATGGTCGACCGCGCTGCCGCCATATCACAAACCCTTTGGCTACACTATCTCTTCAAGACTTAATTTAATACTTACTCTATACCTCAAACAAAAGCCTGTCAATGTAGCGCCTTAGTAATTGATGGGATGATAGCGGCGCCCTTGGGCGCAAGAACCTGGTAGGCTATCCCCATGGACATCAGGAGACTGGGCCGTGGGGATGAGCGTGCGCTCGAGGGGGTCGGCGCCTGCTTCGACGGACCGGTGCAGGCTGCCGCGGCGACGCGTTTCCTCAACGCCAAGGGTCACCACATCCTCGTGGCCTACGACGGCGAGACGGTCGTCGGCTTCGTCAGCGGCGTCGAGATGACCCATCCCGACAAAGGGACGGAGATGTTCCTCTACGAGATGGGGGTCGGCGTTCATTTTCGTGGGAGGGGGTACGGCGCCGCGCTGGTGAAGGCCCTCGCCGGCCTCGCCCGTGAGCGGCAGTGCTACGGCATGTGGGTCCTGACCGATGAGGACAACGACGCCGCGCTGGCGACCTACGGCGCTGCCGGAGCAGCGCGGGAGTCAACCCCGGTGATGCTGTCGTGGACGTTCGAGGGGGAGCAGGCGACACGCCCCCGCCATCTCTAGTAGAAGGGCTACGGAGGCTTATCAGGATGCAAGACCAGAACAGAGCCGTCACCGTCGACCTCGACGTCCCGGCGCGGATGCGCGACGGGACAACCCTGCGCGCCAATATCTACCAGCCGGCCGGGGAGGGGCGCTGGCCGGTGCTGCTTACGCGCCTCCCCTACGGCAAAGACTTGCCGGGCGGTAGCTCCGTCCTGGACCCCGTCCAGGCGGCCCGGCGCGGCTACGTGGTGATCGTGCAGGACACGCGCGGGTGCGGCGCCTCGGATGGCGATTGGTACCCCTTCCGGGCGGAGGCGGACGACGGCGTCGACACGATCGCCTGGGCGGCCGGCCTGCCCTTCTCCGACGGCCAGGTCGGTATGTACGGCGCCTCCTACTTCGGGTACACGCAGTGGTCCGCGGCGGTCCACCAACCGCCCGCGCTCAAGGCGATGGTCCCCTTCATCACCTGGGCCGACCCCTTGAACGGGGTGGTCTACCGCGGCGGCGCCTTCGAGCTTGGAACCAGCGCGAGCTGGAACCTCATGATGGGCCTCGGCCAGTTGTTCCGCCGGCATGGCCAGGACCCGCGCGCGCTCGGGCCGGCCCTCGCGGCGTGGGCCCGTGAATCCGACGCGCTCGGCGCGACCGGCTACGCCGCGCTGCCGCTGGCCGAGTTCGCCCCGTTACGCCGGCAAGACGTCGCCCCCGCCTTCTTCGACTGGATGGACGTGCCCCTGGACCGCAGCCAGGAGCCCTATACGTACCTCTCGATCCTGGGCAAGCACGACAGGGTGCAGGCTCCGACCCTGAACGTGGGCGGCTGGTTCGACATCTTTCTCGCCGGCACTATCGCCAATTTCACGGCGATGCGCGCGCAGGGGAAGCCGGCCAAGCTGCTGATCGGCCCCTGGACCCACGGCGGCGTGAGCAATCCGATCGGCGAGCGCAACTTCGGGTTCGGCGCGCAGGCCGGCCTGATCGACCTGCGGATGGACCTGGGCGGCGTCCAGTTGTGCTGGTTCGACCACTGGCTCAAGGGGCGCGACACCGACATGATGGAGGAGGCGCCGATCAAGTTGTTCGTGATGGGCGCCGACGTGTGGCGGGACGAGCGGGAGTGGCCGCTGGCCCGCGCGATCGAGACGCCCTGGTACCTGCGCGAGGGGGGCGGATTGAGCCCCGATCGTCCCGCGAACGAAACGTCCGACCGCTACGACTACGATCCGTCCGATCCGACGCCGACGCGGGGCGGCGCCCTCTTGATGACGCCGGAGTATCCCGGCGGGCCCTACGACCAGCGCGTGATCGAGGCGCGACCTGACGTGCTCACATACACGAGCGCGCCGCTGGAACGCGACACCGAGGTGACGGGCCCCATCACCGTGCGCCTCTGGGCCGTCTCCTCGGCGCCCGATACCGACTTCGTGGCCCGGCTCGCCGACGTCTTTCCCGACGGCCGGTCCTTCAACCTGACCGACGGGATCGTGCGCGCCCGCTACCGCGCCCTCGCGGGGGGCGAGCCGCCCTCCCCGATCGAGCCGGGCCGCGCCTACGAGTATGCCATCGACCTCTGGGCGACCAGCAACGTGTTCCGGGCGGGCCACAGCATCAGGCTACAGGTGACGTCGAGTTGCTTCCCGCGCTGGGATCGCAACCCCAACACGGGCCACCCCATCGAGGCCGACGCCGAGTTGCGGGTCGCCCACCAGGAGATCCTACACGACCGGGAGCACTCCTCCCATGTCATACTGCCCGTGGTCGGCCCGGCGGCGGGATAAGCGCGCCGCCCGTGTGGCGTCCGTGTGTTCGTCCGCGCCCCGACGAGTCGGGGCGCGGAGCCGCCCGTCGGCGAGAATGACATAACCATGGGGTCCGCGGCTAGACGCAGCGAGACAAGGCAGTAGGGTATGATGGAGACGCAAAGACGCACAGGAGGAGGATGCGCTCGTGTCGACGCCGCGCCGCTCTATCGTCCTCGACGCCGCGTTCGCCCGCCTCGCGCCGGCGTCGGCGTGCGTCGAGCGCATCGCCGGGGGCTTCCACTTCACGGAAGGGCCGGTCTGGCGCGGCGATCACCTCCTCTTCTCCGATATCCCGCACAGCCGCATCGTGCGCTGGCAGGAGCGCCCCGAGGGACCGGAGGTCCGCACCTTCCGCGTCGAGCACGCGTCCCTGGCCGACCCCGGCGATATGGGACACTGCAACGGCATGACGCTGGACGCCGCCGACCGGTTAATCGTGTGCGGCCAGGGCGCGCGTCGTGTGACGCGGACCGAGGCGGACGGGCGCGTCACCGTGCTGGCCGATCGCTACGACGGCAAACGCCTCAACAGCCCCAACGACGTCGTCGTCCGCACGAGCGGCGACGTCTATTTTACCGATCCGCCCCATGGGCTCCGCGGCCGCGACGAGGGCAAAGAACTGCCGTTCCAGGGCGTCTATCGCATCGCCGCCGATGGCCGTCTCCACCTGCTCGTCGACGACATGACGCACCCCAACGGGCTGGCTTTCTCGCCCGACCAGCGCGTCCTCTACATCGGCGACGACGTGCGGGGACACGTGCGCGCGTTCGACGTGCGGGCGGACGGGAGCCTGAGCGATGGGCGCGTGTTCGCCGCTACCCCGCTGCCCGAGACGCTCGACCCGGATGAGGGTCCCCCCGATGGGATGAAGGTCGATCGCGCGGGCCATCTCTACGTGACCTCCATCGGCGGCGTCTGGGTCTTCGACCCGTCGGGGAAACCGCTGGGCGTCATCGCGGTCCCGGAACAGCCGTCCAACGTGGCCTGGGGCGACAAGGATTGGCGCACGCTCTTCATCACGGCGCGCACGAGTCTCTACCGGATCCGCCTCGCGGCGCCCGGCCTACCGGTGGGCCGCGCGGCCCAAGGCGCCCATCGACAGGATGCCGACGCTCCCGGTCATACCGGCCATACTCTATGACCCCCGGCGACAGCGTGCGCGGCGGCCCGCCAGGACCAAGATCCCGCTAGGACCGAGATAACGACACCGACATGTGGGGATACAAGGAGGAGCCATGGACCCGATCACAACGCCGGAGGACGCCATCTGGAGCGAGGGGCCTTATCGGGTCGTCTTGAAGCGGCCGCGGCCGGACAAGAAGCACGTCGTCCTCCAATCGCCCGACGTTGTCCACATCCTTCCGGTGACGTCCGACGGCACGATCATCCTCCTACGTCAGGCGCGCTACGGGGCGGGATGCATGGTGCTGGAGGCGCCGGCCGGCGGGATCGACGCGGGCGAGACGCCGGCTGAGGCGGCGCGGCGCGAACTGCGCGAGGAAATAGGCTACGGCAGCGAGGACCTCGTGCGGGTGGGGACGCCGGGGGCGTTCAGCAGCCCCGGCGTGATCTCGGAGCGGTCGACGCTCTTCGTCGCCCGCGGCTGCGCTCCCGTGGGGGGCGAACATGAGGACATCCCGACGGTCAGGCTCACGCCCGACGACGCCCTGGCGCTGGTGACCCCGCCGGGCACGGACGCGCAACCTGCCGCCGACCCCGAAGCCGTGGTGGCCGACGTGAAGACTATGCTGCTCCTGACCCTGGCGCGGGCGGCGGGTCTCATCTGACCGCGGCGTGGTACACGACTGTTGTTACCCAAACAGTAGCCGCGTTTTCGAGTAAGGAGGCGGTAGATAGAGCCGATTCTATCTACCGCCTCCACCTCTCAACGTCAGCCTGTTTAGAAGTGGAAAGCGCCGATATTCGCCTTGGTGAATTCGGTCGGCGGCCCAAGCAGGACAACGTGGTTGGCCCCGATCTGATATGTGCCCAGCATGCCGGCGAGGTAGCGGCCGCCGATCGTGGTCTTGAGACTACCCGAGGCCAGCAGATGCGCCGTGTACTCGGCCAGGTAGCCCAGGTTGCTCGGGTTCCACAGGGCGAAGTCGGGCACAGTGCCGTCGAGCACGTAGCTGCGCATGTCGTTGGGCGTGCCCAGCCCCGTCACGATCACCTTGCCGCTCTTACCGGCCACCTTGACCACCTGCGCGGCCGCCTTGATACCCACCGTCGTCGGCGAGATGATGCCGCGAAGATTGGGGTATTTGGTCAGCAGACCCTGCGCCTGTGTCGTGCTCGTCGCCGGGTCGTCGTTCCCGTAGACCGTCGTGACCAACGTCATGTTCTTGTACTTGGGCAGGGCCAACTCCTGCTTCATGTAGCCGATCCAAACGTTCTGATTCGGGGCCGTCGACGCCGCGCTCAGAATGGCGATCTGCCCCTTGTAGCCAAGCCGGCGCCCGAGAATCCGCACCTCGATGCGTCCGATGGCCTCCGTGCTCGCCTGGTTGAGGAAGATCTGGCGTCCGGCGGGCTGCGTGTCCGAGTCGTAGCTGACGACTTTGATCCCCTGGGCCATGGCCCGCTTGAGCGCGGGGACGGGCACGCCGGGGTCGTCGGCCGAGATAGCGATGGCGTTGACGTGCTGCTGGATCAACGTGTTGATGTACTGTATCTGCCCGCTCGGATCGGACGTGGTCGGGCCGACCTGCGTCACCGTGTCGCCGTCCGCCGCGGCCGCCTTCTTGGCCCCGGCGAACGCCGTGTCGAAGTAGGGATTGCCGACGGCCTTGGGCAGGAAGGCGATGCGGTAGCCGACATGGGGATGCGCGGCCTGCGCGCGCGGGACGGCGGGCAGGAGGGTCGCGCCGAGGGCCAGGGTCGCCGGGATAGCCGCCAGTAGCTTTCGGTTGCCGCGTCGCATGGGATATCCTCCTCTGGATTCGTACACCGTGTGCGTCGACGATAAGCGTTTTATGGATATGCGCGGGATAAGAACTCGCTAGCCGTCACGGGCTCGGACTTGATCGCGACAGGGGACGCCCCCGCCGGGTTGCCTCACCTCCTTTCCCTCTCCCCGGCCGCACGACCCAGGATGCGCGGGCGCGGCGCGCGATGTTCGGCGCCAGGATCGACAGGATCAGGAGCGCGCCCACGGCGATCGTCTGGATCTCGGCCCCGACGTTGGCCAACGTGAGGCCGTTCTGCAGAAGGCCGATCACGAAGAGCGCCAGCACCGTGCCAGGCACGCTGCCCTCACCGCCGAAGATGTTGGCCCCCCCGAGCACGGCTACCGTGATGGCGACCAACTCGAAGCCGGTCGCGGTGTCGGAGCGGGCCGTCTGCACGCGCGAGGTCAGCACCAGGCCGGCCAGCGCCGAGAACAGCCCCGAGAGGGCGAAGAGGATGACGACGACGCGATCGACGGCGACACCCGAGAAGCGGCTGGCCTGCTCGTTGTTGCCGATGGCGAAGACGTAGCGGCCAAAGACGGTGGCGTGCAGCAGGAAGCCGACGGCGAGGGCCAACACGGCGAAGATCACCAGCGGCGCCGGGATGTGCGTTCCGGGGAGATAGCGCTGGTCGACCCCCGCGAACGCGGGCGGGAACGAACTGATCTCGCCGCTGCCCAGGATGCCGTTGGCCAGCCCCCGGTAAAGGGCGTAGGTCCCGAGCGTGACGACGAGGCTGGGCAGCTTGACCACGGTGACGATGAGCCCGTTGACGAGCCCCGCCGCCGTCCCGACGAGCAGGGCGACGACGCAGGCCGCCCACACGTTCAGCCCCGCCTGATTCAGCGTGGCGAAGATGACCGCGGCGAGCGCGGCGGTCGAGGCCACCGAGAGGTCGATCTGCCCGGCCACGATGATGAGCGTCAGGGGCAGCGCGATGATGCCGATCTCCACGAAGGTCGAGGTGTCGTCGAGGATATTGTTGGCGTTCCAGAAGTACGGCGACAGCCGCACGTTCAGGAGCGCCACGCCGACGAGCAGCAGCACGAGCAGCGTCTCCCAGCGCGCCAGGCGCGCCAGGGGCGACGGGGCGCGCGCCTCTCCCGCCGGTCCGTTCTGACCGGTCCCGCCGCCTGGGGCAGGGTCGGACGAGCCGTCCGGGCGCGGGGCTGTTCCCGTCGCGTTATCCGGTAGGGGGGCGCTCGCGCTCATACTTGCCTCCGTCGCACTCATACGCGCCTCCGTTGGAGCGCCCGCTGCAGGCGCCGTGAGATGAGGGCGTCGGCGACGACGGCGCCCAGGATAACCAGGCCGTAGACGGCCCGTTGCCAGAACTGCGCCGTCCCCGGGTCGGTCACCAGGATGAGCGCGTTGTTGATGACGCCGAGCAGGACGCAGCCGATGAGGGTACCCAGGATGCCGCCCGTCCCGCCGAGCGTACTCGTGCCCCCGATGACGACCGCGGCGATGACGGTGAGTTCGAGTCCGTTGCCGGCCAGCGGGTCGACCTGGGCGTAGCGCGCGGCATAGAGCACGCCGCCGAGCCCGGCCAGCGCGCCGCTGAGGGCAAAGGCCAGCAGGACGATGCGCGCGTTGTCGATGCCGGCCAGGCGCGCGGCCAGCGGGTTGTCACCCACGGCATAGACTTCGCGCCCACCGCGCGTCTGGCGCAGCCAGTAGGCCGCCGCCAGCAGCAGCGCGACGGGGATGATGAAGAAGACGGGGACGCCCAGCGCCCGCTCCGTGGCCACGTCGAGGATGTTGGCGGGCAGGTCGGCGCGCGTGATCTCGGGATGCCCGACCCCTTTGCTGTACACGAAGCTGAGGCCGCGGTAGATGCCGAGCGTGCCCAACGTGGCGATGATCGCGGGGACCTGTCCCACGGACACGAGCAATCCGTTACCCAGGCCGAAGAGGAGCCCGACGAGGGCGCCCAGCCCCAGGGCCAGGACGACGGGCGCGCCGGGATGGTCTTTGAAGACGACGCCCACGCAGAGGGCCGAGAAGCCCAGCACCGCGCCGACCGAGAGGTCGATGTTGCGCGTCAAGATGACCACCGTCTCGCCGATAGCCAGCACGACCAGGATGGCGATGTCGAGCGCGATCCCGTTGAGATTGGAGACGGTCAGGAAGTTGGCGTTGCGCGCCGAGACGAGCAGCACGAGCAGCGCGAGCACGACGACGATGCCGGCCTCGCGGAAGCGCGCCACCGTCGAGACGACGTTGCGGCGGCCGCCGACGCGCCGTTGGGGCGCGGGTTGCGCGCTCACAAGGCCGCTCCCACCCCCGCCGCCCCCGGAACGTACCCGGTCGCGGCGGCCATCACGCGCTCCTGGGTCGCCGCGCCGCGCGAGAGCGCGGCGGTGAGGCGGCCCTCGCGCATCACGAGCACGCGGTCGCTCATGGCCAGGATCTCGGGCAGTTCGCTTGAGATCATCAGAATGGCCAGCCCCTCCGCGGCCAGCTCGCCGATAAGGCGATGCACCTCGGCCTTGGCCCCGACGTCGATACCGCGCGTCGGCTCGTCGAGGATGAGCACGCGCGGGCGCGTGGCCAGCCACTTGGAGAGCACCACCTTCTGCTGGTTGCCGCCCGAGAGGTCGCGGGCCGGCTGGCGCACCGAGCGCGCGCGCAGCGAGAGGCGGCGGCGGTACTCTTCGGCCAGGCCGCGCTCACGGGCCGGGCGCAGCACCCCGCCCCGCGACATCTCCCGCAACAGGGGCAACGTCACGTTCTGGGAGATCGGCAAGGGCAGCACGAGGCCCTGGCCCTGGCGATCCTCGGGCACGTAGGCGAGCCCCGCGCGCACGGCCTGGCGCGGCGAGGCGAAGCGCGCGGGGCGCCCGTCGAGCAGCACGCGCCCGTCGTCGAGGCGATCGATGCCGAAGATGGCGCGCGCGACCTCGGTGCGGCCAGCGCCGACGAGCCCGGCCAGACCCACGATCTCCCCGGCGCACACCTCGAAGGAGACGTCGGCAAAGACACCCTCGCGCCGCAACCCCTCGACCCGCAACAAGGGCGCGCCGGGCGCGCTCACCGGCTTGTCGTAGAGCGTGTCGAGCGGCCGGCCGACCATCAGCGCGATCAGGCGCTCCGGGTCGAGTTCGGCGGTCGGGTAGGTCCCGACGTAGCCGCCGTCGCGCAGCACAGTGATCTCGTCGGAGATGGCGAAGACCTCCTCGAGGCGGTGGCCGATGAACACGATGGCCACGCCCCGGTCGCGCAGGCGGCGCACGATGCCGAAGAGGCGCTCGACCTCGCTGGGGGTGACCGCGGCGGTCGGTTCGTCCATGATGAGCACGCGCGCGTCGAGCGAGAGGGCCTTGGCCACCTCGACGAGTTGCTGGTCGGCCACGCTGAGGCCGCGCACGCGCTCGCGCGGGTCGATCTTGAGCCCGACCCGCGCGAGGAGGTCGGAGACGTTCTTATAGAGCGTGGACCAGCGGATGCGCCGCAGGCGCGCGTCGACGGGGTGGCGGCCCATGTAGATGTTCTCCGCGACCGAGAGATTGGGGAAGAGCGTCGGCTCCTGATAGATCACGGCCACGCCGGCGTCGCGCGCCCGCGCCGGGGTGGCGAACGTCACGGGCCGACCATGGAGCAGGATCTCTCCCTCGTCCGGCGTATGCACGCCCGCCATCACCTTGATCAGGGTGCTCTTGCCGGCGCCGTTCTCACCCATCAACGCATGCACGGCGCCGGCCCGCAGCGTCAGCGAGGCGTCGCGCAGGGCGGCGACGCCGGCGAACGTCTTGCGTATGTCACGCAACTCCAGCAGCGCCGTGGTCCCCACCTCACCCATCGATCGTCCCCTCCACAGGTCGCGCATCAGCGATTGCGGTCACGATAACATGTCTTGTTCGATGTTGTCAATATGTTGGTGAAAGATATTCATTTGTACGGAGCGCCGACGCCCGACGCAGCGCGGACACGGCGTGTCCCCGCGGGGGCATGCACGACCGGGGAGGCGGCGGCCACGTGCACGGCCGCGCCGCCTAGACCGGAGAGGCGACATGGACCTCCAGGCCGGCCTCGCGCAGTCGGCTGAGGATCACGGGGTCGGCCTCATCGTCGGTCACCAGCGCGTCGACGCGCTCCAGCGGCGCGAACAGGCTCAGCGCGGTCCTGCCTAATTTGCTGCTGTCGACGAGGGCCACCACGCGCGCGGCGTTGGCCAGCATGATCTCCTTGAGGGCCGACTCCGCTGGGTTGGCCTCGGTCAGGCCGCGCTGTAGAGAGAGGCCGCGCGCCGAGATGAAGGCCGTGTCGACAAAGAGGCGCCGCATCGTCGCCTCGGCGATGGGGCCGCCACAGGAGAGCGAGGTGTGGCGCATGGTCCCGCCAAGCGCCATCGTGGAGACGTTGGGCCGGCGGCCAAGCTCCGTGGCCACGGGCAGCGCGTTGACGATGGCGGTCAGCTCGATGTCCGGCGGCAGCAGGCGGGCGAGCGCGAGCACGGTGGTCGAGGCGTCGAAGATGACCGCGGAGCCGGGTACGACGAGATCGAGGGCGCGCCGCGCGATGGCCTCCTTCTGAGGCGCCCGTTCCACCTCCCGTTGCCCGAAGGCCCCTTCGCGGCTGAGCGGGGCGGCGGCGCGGGCGACCGCCGCGCCATAGCTGCGCGTGATCAGGCCGCGCTGCTCCAGGTCCTGGAAGTCGCGCCGGATCGTCTGCGTGGAGACGTCGAAACGCCGCGCCAGGTCCTCCACCGTCAGGATGGAGGTTTCGTCCAATAGGGCCGCCAGCGCGCGCCGCCGCTCGATCGCCAACATCGCACACCCCTCGCCAAAACAGGATCAACATCGCTCCAGTATCGACGTTCAGCATCGTACCACGTACAGTGTAACGTGCGGCGCCATGCGCGCGAACCGCATACACGCCTGCTCTCCGCCGTCCCCGTCGACAATATTAACACGATCCAACTATATATTGACAATAGTGATCGTCAAGGCTACAATGCAAGAAATTTGCATCACGGACACGCGGAAAGCGACTATGGCGCTCTTTATGACGCCGGGCCAACGTTACGGTAGCGACTAATGGGCGAGCGACGCGTCGGAGGGGGCGCCCCTTCTCGGCGCTCAACGTCAGTGGCGCCCGGCCATAGATAGCCGGGCGCCGGTCAAAGGAGGCGTGATGGAACGCGGGCTGACACGGGACGTCGGGCTGGCCGGGATCGATGAGACCCTCAGGGCGCGGGGGCGCGCGCTCGGCGAGGTGGAGGGCCGCTTGCGCGCGCAGCGCATCGAGACGCCTAGCTGGGGTTACGCCAACAGCGGAACGCGCTTCAAGGTTTTCCCGCAAGCGGGCGTCCCGCGCACGGTCGAGGAGAAGCTCGCCGACGCCGCCCTCGTCCATCGCCTCACCGGCGTCGCCCCTTCCGTCGCCCTGCATATCCCCTGGGATCGCGTCGACGATTGGGCCGCCCTGCGCGCCCACGCCCAGGGCCTGGGCCTGGCCCTCGGCGCCATCAACCCCAACCTGTTCCAAGACGAGGCGTACAAGCTCGGCTCGCTCGCCAATCCAGATCCCGACACGCGCACACGGGCCGTCGCCCACGTGCGGGAATGCATCGCGATCGCCCGCGCGACCGGCTCACGCGATATCTCGCTGTGGCTAGCCGATGGGACCAACTACGCCGGCCAGGACGACCTGCGCGACCGGCGTCGCCGCCTGATTGCCTCCCTGGAGGAGTGCTACGCCGCGCTCGACCCGGAGATGCGGCTGCTCGTGGAGTACAAATTCTACGAGCCGGCCTTCTACGCCACCGACATCCCCGACTGGGGCGCCGCCCTGCTGCTCTGCCAGAAGCTTGGCCCACGGGCACAAGTGCTCGTGGATCTGGGCCACCACGCGCAGGGCGTCAACATCGAGCAGATCGTGGCCACGCTGCTGGACGAGGGACGCCTGGGCGGCTTCCACGTCAACGGCCGCAAGTACGGCGACGACGACCTGATCGTGGGCTCCACCAATCCGCTCGAGCTGTTCCTCATCTACAACGAACTCGCCGCGGCCGAGGAGGACGCCGACGCGGATGTCGCGGCCGCGGCGCGGTCGGTGGCCTACATGATCGATCAAAGCCACAACGTCGAGCAAAAGATCCCGGCGATGCTGCTCTCGGTGATGAACTGCCAGTCTGCCTACGCCAAGGCCCTGCTCGTCGACCGCCCCCGGTTGCGTGCGGCGCGGGAGGCCGGCGACGTCGTCGGCGCCCACCGCATCCTCATGGACGCCGTCGAGACCGACGTGCGCCCGCTGCTCGCGCGCGTCCGCACGGACATGGGCGCCGCGGCCGACCCGCTACGCGCCTACGCGGAGAGCGGCTACCAGGAGCGGATCGAGCGCGAGCGGGTCGGCGGCCGTCCCATGAGTTGGTGAGCGTGTGTCTACTTATATAGCCATCGACCTGGGCGCGGAGAGCGGGCGCGTCATCGCCGGCGCGTTGGACGGCGGGCGCGTGCGCCTGGAGGAGGTGTATCGCTTCCCCAACGTGCCCGTGCGCACGCCCGACGGGCTGCACTGGGATCCTCTGCGGCTCTACGCCGAGACGCTCGTCGGCCTCCGCGCCGCCGGACACACGTACGGCGCCGGTGTGGCCGGCGTCGGCGTGGACGCGTGGGCCGTCGACTACGGACTCCTCGACGCCGACGGCCGCCTGCTGGGCGCCCCCTATCACTACCGGGATGGGCGCACCGACGGGGTGCGCGAGGCGGTCGCCCGCGTCGTTCCCGCCGCGGCGCAGTACGCCCGGACGGGCATCGCCCAGCTACCCTTCAACACGCTCTACCAGCTCGCGGCGCAGCGGCGGGCCGGCGACGGCGCCCTGGAGCTGGCCCGCTCCCTGCTCATGATCCCCGACTTGCTCCACTACTGGCTCTCCGGCGAGCGCGCGACCGAGCACACCAACGCCTCCACGACGGGGATGCTCGGCGTCGACGGGGCCTGGGCCACCGATATGCTGGCACGGCTCGACCTGCCCGCGCACATGCTGCTCGCTCCGAGCAGGTCGGGCACGACCCTCGGCCCGCTGCGCGCGGCGGTGCGCGCGGAGTGCGGCCTCGGGGCGGCGCCCGTCATCCTGCCCGCCACCCACGACACCGCCTGCGCCGTCGTCGCGGTCCCGTTCGACGACGCCGACGGCGGCGCGGGCGGGGATGTCCACGCCTACATCAGTTCGGGGACGTGGTCGCTGCTCGGGCTGGAGCTCGACCACCCCATCCTGGGCGAGGAAGCCCGGTTGTCCGGGTTCACCAACGAGGGCGGCGTGGCCGGGACCTACCGCTTCCTGACCAACATTATGGGGCTGTGGCTCATCCAGGAGTGTCGACGCGCGTGGGCGCGCGCCGGCCGCGACCGGGGCTACGACGAGCTGACCGCGGGGGCGGCGGCCGCGCCATCGCCAGGCGTGGTCATCGACGTGGACGATCCGGCGTTCCTGCGCCCGGACGATATGCCGGCGGCCATCGCCGGCCACCTGCGGCGCACGGGGCAGGACCCGGGGGTGGCCGACGAGCCGATCGCGCTCACGCGCGCGATCCTGGAGGGATTGGCGCTGGCGTACCGGGCGGCGCTGGAGCGGGCCGAGCGCCTGGCCGGCGTGCGCGTGGGAGTCATCCACGTCGTGGGCGGCGGCGCGCGCAACGCCCTGCTCTGTCAGCTCACGGCGGACGCCTGCCGCCGTCCCGTGCGCGCCGGCCCGGTCGAGGCGACCGCGCTGGGCAATGTGCTGACGCAAGCCATGGGGACGGGCGAGATACGCGATCTGACGCGGGCGCGTCAGGTCGCGCGCGACTCGGTCCGGCTAGCGACGTACGAGCCGCGCGACGCCGGCGACTGGAACGAACGGGCCGCGCGCCCGCGCGTGGCGCGGTCCACATAGCCCGCGAGGGGCGCCGCAACACGGTCGCGGAGAGGACAGCGGATGGAGACGAGGGCGACGCGGAGATGAGTGACGGATCGGGGGGATAGGGGACCATGAACGACGAGTATGCGCGCGTCGACGAAAGGGCGCTACGGGACTATACGGCCGCGATCTTGCGCGGCGCCGGTATGACCACGGACGGCGCGGGCGTCGCCGCGGCCATCCTGACGACGAGCGACGCCCGCGGCATCGAGAGCCACGGCGTGGCGCGCCTGCCCCAGTACGTCAAGCTCATCGACGCGGGTGTCCTCGATCCCGCCGCGGCTCCGACGATCGAGCGGGAGAGCGCCGCTACCGCCCTCGTCGACGGCCGCAACGGCATGGGTCAGGTCGCGGGAGACGTCGCCATGCGCCTCGCCATCGCTAAAGCGCGGGACCACGACGTCGGCGTCGTCTCCGTGCGCAACTCCAACCACTTCGGCATCGCCGGGTACTACGCCATGCTGGCCCTGGAACACGACCTGATCGGCCTCGCGCTCACGAACTCGTCGCCGCTGGTCGCGCCCACGGGCGGACGGCGGGCCATGGTCGGGACCAACCCCATCGCCGTGGCCGTGCCCAGCGGCGACGACCACCCGTTCGTTCTGGACATGGCCACCAGCACCGTCCCGGTCGGACGGCTGGAAGTCTACGCGCGCAAGGGACTCCCCCTGCGGCCGGGCTGGGCCATCGACCCCGCCGGGGACGAAACGCTCGACGCGGCGGCGGGGCGCGCCGGAGCCCTGTTGCCGCTGGGCGGCGCGGCGGAGACGGGGGGCTACAAGGGTTATGGACTGGGCGTGCTGGTGGACCTGCTCACGGGCGTGCTGGCGGGAGGGCTCTACGGTCCCCTGATCTCCGGCCTGTGGGACGCCACGGCGCCGAGCGACCTCGGGCACTTCTTCCTGGCGCTCAACCCGGCCGCCTTCGGCCCGGTCGACGACTTCCAGGCACGGGCGCGCGATCTGATCCAACGCCTGAGGGCGGGCGAGCGGGCGCCGGGCGTCGACGAGATCCTCGTAGCGGGAGAGAAGGAGCGGCGCGCCGCCGACGACGCGCGACGACACGGCGTGCGACTCTACCATAGCGTCGCGCGGGCGCTGGACGACCTCGGCCGCCGCTTCGGCCTGGGCGACCTCCCGATACGCGGCGAGAACGCGCCCTGATCGCGGCCGCGGCCAACGCCTACCAGGACCATCACGCGCGCCACGCGGACACCGACAGACCGACCGACATGCGCGCTACGCGGACACCAACAGACCGGCAGACCGACAACAGCGACGAATTGACAGGGGAGGGGACGATGACCACGACGCAGCGGGTAGAGTTTACACACGTCCACGACGGCTGGGACGACGCGTACGCCGCCGGGCTCGATCCCGTCGAGCGGCTGGTGTATCGCTCGAACCTCCTCGGCGCGGACGGGCGCATCACCAACACAGGAGGCGGCAACACCTCATCCAAGCTCGCCATGGCCGACCCGCTCACCGGAGACGAGGTCGAGACGCTCTGGGTGAAAGGCTCCGGCGGCGACCTCCGAACAGCCACGAGGGAGAATTTTTCATCTCTCTATATGGACAAGCTGCGCGGGCTGCAACGCCACTACCACCACGCGCCCGTGCGCGGACCCAAGACGCCGATCGAGGACGCGATGGTGGCCCTCTACAGCCACTGTACTTTCAACCTCAACCCGCGCCCCTCGTCGATCGACACCCCGCTGCACGCCTTCGTGCCCTACACGCACGTCGATCACATGCACCCCAACGCCGTCATCGCCATCGCCGCCGCGCGCGACGCGGAACGGCTCACGCGCGAGATCTACGGCGACGAGGTCGTGTGGACGCCGTGGCAGCGCCCCGGTTTTGACCTGGGGCTCAAGCTGGAGGAGATCGTGCGCGTGCATCCGCGCGCCAAAGGCGTGATCCTGGGCGGCCACGGCTTGATCAACTGGGCCGACGACGACCGGGAGTGCTATACGTTGACGCTCGAACTGATCGAGCGGGCCGCGCGCTACATCGCGGCGCGCGACCGCGGCGACGCGACGTTCGGCGGCCAGATGTACCAGGCGTTGGACGAGGCGGGCCGCCACGCCGTCTTCGCCGCGGTCTTGCCCTGGCTGCGTGGTCAGGTGAGCCAGTCTAAGCGGGTCGTCGGCACAGTGCAGGAGGATGACGCCATCCTGCGCTTCGTCGACAGCCACGACGCCCCGCGCCTGGCCGCGCTGGGCACGTCGTGCCCCGACCACTTCCTGCGCACCAAGATCAAACCGCTGTATGTCGGCTGGGACCCCCAGACCAAGGACGTCGCGGCGCTCAAGGGTAAGCTCGCTGCGGGGCTGGAGACGTACCGCCGGGACTACGCGGCGTACTACGAGGGGCACACGCACGCGGATTCGCCCGCCATGCGCGACCCGAACCCGACGGTCATCCTGATCCCCGGCCTGGGTATGATCGCGTGGGGCAAGGACAAGAGCGAGTCGCGCGTCACGGCCGAGTTCTATAACTGCGCCGTCGAGGTGATGCGCGGCGCGGAGGCCGTCGACGCGTATACGGCGCTGCCGCCCCAGGAGGCGTTCGACATCGAGTACTGGCTGCTCGAGGAGGCCAAGCTCCAACGCATGCCGGCGGAGAAAGAGCTGGCCCGCCGTATCGTCGCGGTGATCGGCGGCGGCAGCGGGATTGGCCGCAACCTGGCGCTGCGGCTCGCGACGGAGGGCGCGCACGTCGTGTGCGTCGATCGGGACGACGTGAGCGCACGGGCCACGGCGACCGCTATCACGGACCGGCACGGCGTGGGCATCGGCGTGGCGGGCAGTGGCCTCTCAGGCTGCGGGCCGGCGATCGGGCTCTACGCGGATATGACGCAACGCGAGAGCATCCGCGCCATGCTGGAGCAGGGGCTGCTCGCCTACGGCGGACTCGACGCGGTGGCCGTCACGGCCGGCGTCTTCGTCTCACCCGACACGGCCGGACGCATCCCCGACGACCGGTGGGCGCGGACCTTCGCGGTCAATGTGACCGGGCTATACCTGACGGCCGACGAGGCGGCCAGGATCTGGAGGGAGCAGGGCCTATCGGTCACTCTGGCGCTAACCACGTCGGTGAACGGCGTGGTCGCGAAGAGGGGTAGCCTGGCCTACGATACGAGCAAAGCGGCGGCCAACCACCTCGTGCGCGAGTTGGCGATCGAGCTCGCGCCGCTGGTGCGGGTGAACGGCGTGGCACCGGCGACCGTCGTCGCGGGGAGCGCCATGTTCCCGCGCGAGCGCGTCATCGCGTCGCTGGCCAAGTACGGCCTCGCGTACGCCGACGACGAGCCGACGGAGGCGTTGACGGACAGGTTGGCCCGTTTCTACGCCGGCCGCACGCTGCTGGGGCGACCGATCACGCCGACGGACCAGGCGGACGCCCTCTTCCTCCTCCTCGGTGATCGCCTGCGGCAGACCACCGGCCAGATCCTGACGGTTGACGGCGGATTGCACGAGGCGTTTCTACGCTAGACAAAAGGGGTGAACACGCCAGGTGGTTGGGGAAACGGTACAACTTCACGGGCTTCATGGGCGCGCGGCTTTGCGGGGATCGACCGCGATGAGGCCGGAGACGACGCCGGCGTACTGCTCGGCCAGCGCGTCGGCCTCACCCTGAGAGGCGCCCTCGGCGGCGACGCGAAAGAACGGCCGGTCGGCGTCGGGGAGCACCAGCACCCACGCGTCTCCGCCCTGACCGGTGCCCTGGCCGCTTCCCTTACGCGTGCGAGGGGCGGCGACCTCGACGTCGATGCGGATGCCGTCGACCGAGTTCGACGCGCCGCCCCCGTAGCGCTCGCTGAGCACACGCATGACCTTGCCCTTCTGGTCCCACGCGCACGGCACGTCGGCCGCCGCCGTGTAGTACGGCGGGAGCGCGTCCACCGCCACAGACAGCGGCGCGCCCGTCGCGGCCAGCACTTCGAGCAGCTTGGCCAGCCCCATCATAGCGTCGAAAGTCGGGTGAAAGCGCGGCACGATGAAGCCGCCCGCGCCGTCGCCGCCGAAACGCACGGTCGCGGGCATACTCATCAGCGCCTGCGGGTCGACCTTCGTGCGCACGATCGTCCCGTCGTACCGTTCGGCGATACGCTCGAGCACGCGCGAGGCCGTCACCGGCGCGGCCACGACGACCCCCCGCTGCGCCTGGAAGGCCAGCGCCACCGTGGCGGCGAACGCGGACATGGGCGGGACGGCCGCGCCGCGCTCGTCGGTCAGCAGCATCATCTCGCCGGTGTTGTCGATCACGATACCGAGGTCCATGCCGAGCGCGGCGGTGATCGCGCCCACGCGGCGCAGACGCTCGTCGACGTCGTCGTCGCCGGGGCCGCCCGGCAGGTTGTCGCGCACGGTGTCGTTGATGGCGAGCGTCTCGCAACCCAGGCTGTCGAGCAGGCCCGGCAAAACGCCGACGGCGGGGCCGGCCGAGTAGTCCACCACGAGGCGGAAATGGCGGCCGCGCACGCGCTCGACATCCTCGATCTGCCCCAAGAAGCCCGCGCGGTAGAGCTCCACGGCGTCGGTCACATAGGCGATCGAGCCGATCGCCTCGGGCTGGGCGCGGCGGAAGTCCTCGCGGAAGAAGAGTCCCTCCATCTTGCGCTCGGCCGCGCGGGACATATCCTGCCCGTTGCGGTCGATCAGGCGCGCCTCCACGACACGCCCATCGGTCGGATCGAGCCGCACGTGGACCCCTCCGCTGACGTCCTTGTCGCTGCGGATATAGTAGCGCAGCACGGGGAGGGGGAGCGACGAGCAGTCAGAGACGTTGACGCCGGCCGAGGGCAGCCCGGAGATGATGGCGCGCTTGATCATGCGCGAGGTGCGGTAGAGGTCGCGGTTGATGGCGACGGTGCTGCCGAGCGGGAGAGTGGCGCCGTAGGCCGCCCCGACCTTGGTGGCGAACTCGGGCGTGATGTCGACGTTGATCAGCCCGGAGATGGCGTGGCGACGAAACAGAGCGCGCTGCCCCTGCCGCCCGAAGATGATCGAACTGCTCACCGACGCGCCGGCCTCGATGCGCTTGTCGGGCCAGATCTTGACGTCGGCCCGCACCACCGCGCCCTCGTCGATGGTGCAAGAGTCGCCGACGACCGCGCCCTGGAAGAGCATCACGCCGTGCTTGAGCACGCAGCCCTCGCCGACGATGGCGCCGTTAACCTCGGCGCGCGCGCCCACGTAGCAGTTGCGCTGCACGATGCTGCGCGCCACGTGGGCGCGCGCCTCGACGGCGGTGTTGTCGCCGATGACGGCCGGCCCGTCGATGACGACGCCGGGGCCGATCCGCGCGTCGTGTCCGATGTAGACGGGTCCGGTGATCCGCGCGTCGGGCGCGATGGCGGCCGCCTGCCCGCACCACAGGCCGGGCGTCGCGCCCGGCGTTCCGATCTCGACGTCGACCTTGCGCTCCAGCGCATCGAAACTGGCGCGCATGTACTCCTCGATCGTACCCACGTCGGTCCAGTATCCGCCGGTGGGGACGTAGCCGTAGAGTGGGTCGCCGTCGGCCAGCAGCATAGGGAAGAGGTCGTGGCTGAAGTCGAAGGGCTGACCGGGCGGGCAGTGGCGCAGCACCTCGGGCTCGAGCACGTAGATGCCGGTGTTGATGGTGTCGCTGATGACCTCGCTCCACGACGGCTTCTCGAGGAACTGCCGGATGTGCCCGGACCCGTCGGTCACGACGACGCCGTACTCGAGCGGGTCGGGGACGCGCGTGAGGGTGAGGGTCGCGACCGATCCCTTGGCGCGATGGTAGTCGATGATGGCCGAGAGGTCGTAGTCGGTCAGGGCGTCGCCGCTGATGACGAGGAAGGTATCGTCGAGGAGGTGCTCGGCCTGCTTGACCGACCCCGCCGTGCCGAGAGGCGTATCCTCGACGCTGTAGTGCAGGCGCATGCCCAGCGCTTCGCCGTCGCCAAAGTAGTCCTGGATCACGCGCGCGAGGTACTGCACCGTCACGACGACCTCGGTGATGCCGTGCCGCTTGAGCAGCAACAGGATGTGCTCCATTACCGGACGATTGACGATCGGAACCATCGGCTTGGGACGGCCGACCGTCAGGGGACGCAGCCGCGACCCCTCCCCCCCGGCCATGACGACGGCTTTCATATGACCTACGCCTCCTGCCACTACAGGGTCCGCGGCCGCCCACACCGGCGGCGCCTTGGCGGATGAAGACACGCGCGGCCGGGGCAAGGGACGTGTCTGGCGTGTCCCCGACCACCGGCGCCTCGTGCGCTTATTCTAGCCTATCTACGATCCGGGCATATTCGGCGCCAGTCGCGATGTCTCCATTATCCTCGCGCTACGCCGGGGCGATCCGCGCCGCACGCGGGGCAGCCAACGATATACACTACATCCAGACGCATTCATCTCGCTTCCGCGTGTGGCATAAGCTACGGCTGGCCGGGGCGAGGCAAAGGATTGGCGGCGCGTACACGGGGCGCGTACACGGGGCGCGTACACGGGAAAGGTGCGAAGACAGATGGTTGCTCTACCTGAGATGGCCATGCGGTCGCTCGACGCGACGTGGAACCGAGCGCGGTGGGAGACGTTGCCGGATGACGGCAACCGGTATGAAGTGATCGACGGGGTATTGTACATGTCTACGTCGCCCAGTTCTTTCCACCAATGGATCATCGGGCAAATCTCTATCTTTGCACATTTCGTGGAGGTTACGCCACCAAGCGGTCGTAGAGGGCGTCAGCATCGCCGCCGATATGGAGTTCCTGCTCAATCCAGCCCAGGAGGTGACGATAATGGAGGCGTTGCGGC
>JAABUO010001047.1_pt1 | contig 39371 bp, 37 predicted proteins | sample 5559291 | NCBI WGS metagenome assembly JAABUO01 (sample SAMN10711878, study PRJNA513372) | rock metagenome | isolation source: Antarctica rocks | place: Antarctica: Victoria Land, Finger Mt sud
GCAACGCACTCTTGATCCGCTCATACTGCGCTTCGGTCAGTTCCATCGGTAGAAACAGATTAACAGAAATCTACCCCATAGCGTGAACACGCCCTAGTAATCCCCAGTTACCCACAGGTCCTCTAAGTTGCTACTGTTTTGCAGGTGGAGCCGTAGGACTTCACCTATGAGCGCTGGTAAGGAGAAGACATGGCACAGTACGAAGGCAATGTGAGATGGTTCAACAACGCTAAAGGGTATGGGTTTCTTGGACGCGACGACGGTTCTGACGTGTTCGTGCACTACAGCGCTATTCAGACTGATGGATTTAGAAGTCTGAAAGAAGGAGATGGGGTAGAGTACGACGTCATTCAGGGGGAAAAAGGACCGCAGGCTGACCGGGTTCTGCCTAAAAAGCGCTCGGCATAACCCTCGGGTGCATCCCTTGTCAGGCGCCGTGATGGTGAGCCAACCACCCTATCCTCTATTCTGATGAAGTTATGGTGCCTGTTTTAGTGTGTTCAGGTTGCGGACGGGAAGTTTTATTGCCTTACCGGCGATTCATGAAGAGTTCCGTGGTTGAGCCCTACTGGCCGCACCTTCCGGAGGGGCTGGAGTGGGTCTGTGACGCATGCGGACGATACATGTCGTCGACCCACGGTGATCTCAAGTGGCTGCCGGAGGATCGCGTGCCTCCTGCGCCTCCGAACCGCGGCTTCTGGCGAGTGGAGGTTTTATGTGCGTCTGCTGGATGCACGTCGACCATCGTGGCCCACACGCAGACGTTTGGGCGGACATCGCAGCGTAATCTTGGCCTTATAATTGGGAAGGCTACTCCTACGCCGGTGTGCGGATTGGGTCATGCCATTGTCCTGGAGCACTCTTATCCCGAGCGGGTCGACTTCATCGAATGGTCCGGTCCCGACGATTATTTCTGTTGAAATGGCAATGACCCGTCCTCTCTCGGGTCGGCTCCTCGGATTTTGAGGACTGGCAGGGCGACCCCACCTTTGCAACCTGCATCAGTTCACGAAGGGCAGCAATCGGACCCGCACACAAAGTGCGTTCTTCAGCAAAACGCCGCCGCTGTATGTTCTCCAACCGACATAGCTGCGCTATGTGCAGCTTTAGCTGACAAAGTGGCGTGAACTTGCATCGAACTTGCTGTGTACACCGAAAAGGGGACGACACGACCTTGGAAATTCTCTGTTTTTGTCATCTTCGCTGGAATTTTGTCTACCAGCGTCCACAGCATTTGCTAACGCGCTTCGCACGGAAGGGCAAAGTTCATCTTTGGGAGGAGCCTGTGTTTCAATCGCGAGCACACCCAGAGCTCAACCGAATCCTCACTCCGGAAGGCGTAGAGGTTCTCACTCCCCTGCTCCCCTTTGGCCTTACCGAGGAAGAGAGCATCGACGTGCAGCGCGAGTTGCTTGACGCGTATCTCGTTGGCAACAACGTGCAGAACTTTGTCGCCTGGTACTACACCCCAATGGCTCTCCGGTTCACTCACCACCTCTCGCCCCGGGTAGTCGTCTATGACTGCATGGACGAGTTGTCCGCTTTTCAGGGCGCTCCTCCAGAGTTGATCCATGAAGAGCGGCTGCTCTTCACACGCGCCGACGTGGTCTTTGCCGGCGGAGCAAGCCTTTACGCTTCGAAAAAATTGCAGCACTCCAATGCACATCTATTTCCCAGCAGCATCGACTATGCACACTTTGCTGCGGCCCGTTTCAACCCGGATGATCCCGCCGACCAGGCCAGCATTCCGCACCCGCGTGTCGGCTTCTATGGCGTACTGGACGAGCGGCTCGATCGTGATCTGTTGCGCGAGGTCGCCGCGCTCCAACCGGAGTGGCACTTTATTCTTATCGGCCCCGTCGTCAAAATCCGGGAGGAGGATCTTCCCCGCGCCAAAAACCTGCATTACCTTGGACAAAAAACTTACGGTGAGCTTCCTGCCTACCTCGGCAACTGGGATGTCGCCATGCTGCCCTTTGCGCGCAACGACTCCACGCGATTCATCAGTCCTACAAAAACTCCTGAATACCTTGCGGGCGGCGTACCCGTGGTCTCCACGCCGATCACGGATGTGGTTCACCCCTACAGCGATGTGGGCCTCGTCTACATTGGCGAAACCGCTGTCGAGTTTGCAAATGCCATCGAAAAAGCTTTGGAGCATAACGACCCCGCATGGCTGACCCATGCCGACCAGTTACTTGCGGAAAATTCATGGGACAAAACTTTTCAGGCAATGTGCAGAGAGATCCAGCGATGCAAGGTTCAGACTCAATCAACTCCCGCGACCCGGGAGTACATCTCACAGGGGGCCATCAACAATGTTTGATTATCTAATCGTGGGTGCAGGTTTCGCAGGAAGCGTTCTGGCGGAGAGGCTGGCCACTGTCGAGGACGCAAGTGTCCTCATTGTCGACCGGCGCAACCATATCGCAGGCAATGCCTACGACTTCTACAACGATGCGGGCGTTCTCGTGCACAAATATGGGCCGCATATCTTCCACACCAACTCCGAGAAAGTGTTTGAATATCTTTCCCGGTTCACGGCCTGGCGGCCCTACGAACATCGGGTGCTCACCAGCGTCGACGGCCAGTTGGTTCCGATGCCCATCAACGCCGACACCTTGAACAAGCTATACGGTCTGAATCTTACCTGCCACGAGGTGAAGGACTACCTGGCCAAGATGGCCGAGCCGCGCGAATCCATTAAAACTTCAGAGGATGTGGTCGTCAGCACCGTCGGCCGCGACCTCTACCAGAAATTCTTCCGCAACTACACGCGCAAGCAGTGGGACCTTGACCCTTCCGAGCTAGACGCAAGCGTAACCGCACGCGTGCCTGTACGCTTTACGCGCGACGACCGCTACTTCAGCGACCGTTTCCAGGCTATGCCGGTCAACGGATACACTCGCATGTTCGAGAAGATGCTGGATCATCCCAATATCAAGGTCATGCTGAACACGGATTACTCGGAGTTGAAAGATGAGGTGCACTTCCGCAACCTCATCTTCACCGGCCCCGTCGACGAGTACTTCGACTACTGCTATGGCAAGCTGCCTTATCGTTCACTGCGCTTCGAGCACCAGACACACGACAAATCTCGCTACCAGGAAGCCGCTGTGGTCAACTACCCCAACGAGCACCCTTACACGCGTGTGACGGAGTTTAAATATCTCACCGGACAGGACCATTCCAAGACCAGCATCGTCTTCGAATACCCGCAGGCAGAGGGCGACCCGTATTATCCCATCCCGCAGCCGCAGAACACAGAGCTCTATACAAAGTACAAAGCTCTGGCCGAAGACCTGCCCAATGTTCACTTCGCAGGCCGCCTCGGAACGTACAAGTACTACAACATGGATCAGGTGGTGGCGCAGGCACTCACTTTGGCAGAGAAGCTTGGCACGCGCCTCGACACCCACCTGGCCTCAAAGTCTTCACCCCGACCAACCAAGGTTGTGGGGATTGAAGATAAAACCGACTCTTCAAAAAACAATACGGAAGCGGCTTAGCTTATGACCTCCAGTAACGGGAACCAGAGCCCTCCCAGTAAACTGCCTGTGGTTTCGGCACCCTCCCAAGCTCCGGCACTGGAGGTCTGGGGCGGGGTCGAGTACACATGCAATCGTGTGCGCGACCGCTATTTCGATCAGATGGAGTTTTCCGGACACGCCCAGCGGCTCAGTGATTATGAGCAGTTCGCGAAGTTAGGCCTGCGAACTTTGCGCGTCGGCATGCTTTGGGAACGGCACGAGCGTAATCCATCCTGGCATTGGCAGGACCAGCGGATGCGTTGTCTTCAGGAGCTCGGCATTAGACCAATCGCCGGCCTTGTCCACCATGGCAGCGGACCGCCGCACACCAGTCTGCACGATCCCGCGTTCCCGGAAAAGCTTGCATCCTACGCAGGGCGCTTTGCCGAACGCTACCCCTGGGTGGAGTCCTATACTCCCGTGAATGAGCCCCACACCACGGCACGCTTCAGCGCAATGTACGGGGTTTGGTACCCCCATACCGCGTCACGCGCCGACTACCTTCGCGCGCTGCTGAACCAGCTGAAGGCGACTGTGCTTTCCATGCAAGCCATTCGGCGCGTGCGGCCAGACGCTCGTCTGATCCAGACCGAGGACGTCGGCAACATCTCCGGAACCAAAGAGCTCCAGGCCACACTGGATCTACTGAAGCTGAGGCGGTGGCTCTCTTTTGATCTGCTCTGCGGCCGCGTCGACCGCCATCATGCTTTGTTCGCCTACATGCGCGCAGAGGGGATCTCCGAAGCAGAGATCCACTGGTTCGCCGAGCATACTTGCCCGCCGGATGTACTCGGCATCAATTATTACGTTACCAGCGATCGTTTCCTCGATCACCGCATGGATCTGTATCCCGGGCGTCACAAGTCCGCCGAGGGAGAGTTTATCGACGTAGAAGCCGCGCGCGTCGCTCACGAAGCCGTTCCAGGAGTCGGCTCGTTATTACGAGAGGCCTGGGACCGATACAGCATTCCCGTCGCCATCACCGAGGTGCATCTCGGCTCGACAGTCGATGACCAGATTCGATGGCTCGTAGAATTTTGGCAAGCTGCCATGCAGGCTCGCAGCGAAGGCATCAATTGCCCCGCGCTCACAGTCTGGGCACTCATCGGTTCGTTTTATTGGAACGAGCTCGTGACTCAGGAAAACGGCCACTACGAACCAGGCGCCTTCGACGTTCGAAGCGGGTCGCCGCAGCCTACGGAACTGGCAGAAGTGCTTTCGCAAATAGCCGCAGGGCAGCGCCCGCACCACCCTGCACTCCGGCAGCAAGGCTGGTGGCGGCAGCAGAGTCGTTTTTGTTTTCCGCGCGCCCGAGAAGTCGCTGCATGAGTACCGCCCGCGCGCTCAACGACCATGCATCAGGCGCTCTCGCCAGGCAGTCTCAAGCAGAGGATCCTGATCCGGCAGTGCGCCTGTCGTAGCTATTCCAATCTCTTCAAAAGGCGCTTTCGGTGTGCGGTCCGCATACAGCAGACCATTGGCCTCCTGGTACGTGTCCGTGAGCTGCGTGTAACAAAACCCCGCCAGCGCCGGCAAATTCCGCACAACCTCCAGCAGAGCGCTATAAAGACGCACCAGTTCCTCGGAGGTCTCGGACCGCGAGTACCCCCACGTTCCTTCCCTCTTGGCCAGTGCGATGCCGCCGAACTCGGTCAGCACAATGGGGTGCTTTCCAATCTTGTCTTCACCCACGAAAAGCATTCGCCCCCCCGGGCGCTCGCGTTTGAACAGCCGCGAATCGATGTCGTTGATACCGTACCGTTTGCCAATTCGCTCCGGCTGGTCGTCGTAATCGTGGATGCCGATGATATCGGTCGCCACGCTCTCCCAGCCGTCGTTACCAATCACCGGACGGCTCAGATCGAGAGACTTGGTCAAGTGATAGAGCGCCTGCACATAATGCCTCTGCGCCGGACTATCCGGCAGGTCAGGGACGCCCCAGGACTCATTGAACGGCACCCACGCAATGATGCACGGATGGCTGCGATCGCGTCGGATCACCTCGGTCCACTCTGCCGTAAGCCGCTCGACTGAGTCGGTGGTGTAGCGGTAAGCGCTCGGCATCTCTTCCCAAACCAGGAGACCCATTCGATCAGCCCAGTAAAGATAGCGTTGGCACTCAATCTTCTGGTGCTTGCGCACGCCATTAAACCCAAGCACCTTAGCCAGCAAAACATCATGCAGAAGAGCCTGATCGTCCGGAGCCGTCGAACCTGTATCCGGCCAATAGCCCTGGTCCAGAACAAGCCGCAGCATCAGAGGCCGATTGTTCAGGATGAACTTGTCTCCCTGCACGCCCACCGAACGGATTGCCGTGTAGCTCTCAACGGTATCCAGCAGCGTGCCGTGTTCATCCCGAAGTTCGATAAAGGCATCAATAAGCGTAGGCGAGCTCGGGCTCCAAAGCAGATCATTGCGATAGTCGTCGATTCCCGGGTCTGACAGTGCAATGGCCCGATGCACTTCGCCGTAGACCACCTCGTACGTATCCATCGCCAACACAATGTGCTCGCGCATCAATTTCAGCGCGACCGTCAGATTGCGGCCACACCAGCCCTCGATTCTTGCGTGAAATCCGATCTCCCAGCGTGTCAGGTCTGAGGTCCAAGACACATTGTCCAGGCGAATAGCCGAAACGCGTTCCATCCAGACTGCCTGCCAAATGCCAGTCGTTCGCGGGTACCAGATCGAGTGCGGGCGGAGTCGCCAGTCCTGCTTGCCACGTGGCTTGGCGAGGTCCGCAGGATCATCCTCGGCCCGCACGATAATCTCCTGCGGCTCCTCCGAATTCGTCAGGGCGTTCGTGACGTCCATGCTGAAAGGCGTGTATCCACCTTGATGCTCACACACCCTGGCGCCGTTCACCCAAACGGACGCACGATAGTCCACCGCCTCAAAGTGCAGAAGCAGACGCTCGCCGGGCGCAAGTTCATTCAGTTTGAAACTGCGGCGATACCACACGACAGAGTAAAAGCCAGGATTGTCAATGCCGCTCGCCTTGGTCTCCGGGCTGAACGGCACAATGATCTCGCGGTCCCATGGAACTTGACTGGGTAGCTTATAAGCTCCATGGGCATCAATGCAAAAATCCCACCGGCCGCTCAGTGAATACCAATTTTTTCTACGAAGTTGTGGAGACGGATGTTCCTCTGTACTCGCAACCGGCATTTCCATAACTGCTTCGCGCAAAGACTGCTCCTCTTCAGGGTCGCCGCAGCAACCACTGCCTTTAGGATGCGCAGAAGACCAAGACGGCAGGGTGCCGGGGCAATTACATTGCACGTCGATAGATTTCCACAGGGTCTGCGCGGACTTGCGCTTACAGCTAACCAGATACGTTTTGCAACGTACAGATGCTTCAGTCCGCGTTATGTAGCGTGTTAGGAGTGCACAGTTATGTTGCACACGGGGGCTCCGATGTCGTTTCAATCCTTGGTTCTGATGTATGGACACGATCCAGATCTCCTGCGGACGCGGCGTTGGGTGCTGGAGAAAACCGGATACAAGGTTGTTACTGCGACGGACCTTACTGAGATCGCACGTTTGGCTGCGACGCGCACGATTGATTTATTGTGCTTTGTCATACGCTGACCCTGGAGGAGTGCGGACGCGCTCTCGCACTGGCATGTACACGCTGGCCAAGAGTTCAAAGTCTGGTTCTGACTTCCGGGCCCATGGGCTGCCTGAGCTCAATCTCTGACAAGTTTCTGGATACGTCTGCCGGACCCGCGATGCTGGTCCAAACAATCGGCAATCTTGTTCACCAGGCACAACCAGGTTTATAGTGCATTCAATCGGATTTCCAGAGGAAGTCAGGGGAACTCAGGTCGCATGCCGATCGTGTAGCTCGTTACTGAAGTCTGCTTTAACTCCAAGCTCCCCAGGGGAGGGGGATAAACGTGTCGGCAGTCGTGATCACGGCAATTGCAATGTCCTTGCTCATCGGAGCAGTAGTTCTTGGGGTTCTATGGAACCGCAAAAAGGGTCGTAGCCATAAACCGCCTGTCCAGAGCGCACAAAGATCGAGCGCCCCAAGAAGGGAGTGAACGGCTGGGCAAACAACGACTCGCCCACAGTACCTATCAGGCTGCATCCGTCCATCATTGCTGACCTAGGCCTGTCCGTGGCTCTAGCGAGCCTTGTTGGCCAGAAACGCGAACTTGGGCGTGATGTTCACTATTCGGCTCGTTCCGTACCAGACTCAATACCCTTGATTCCGCCACCGCTTTGTACCGGATTGCGCAGGAAAGGCTCCGCACGCCGCCAGGCATGCCCCAGGTGCGCCCGTCAGGGTTGCGCTTTCGTATGACGGCAAGGAACTGCAGTTGCGCATCCAGGATACGGGACTAGGATTTTCCCTAGTAGAAGCGCGTGGACGTGGTGGTTTAGGGTTGATCAGTATGCAGGAACGCGCGCGGCTCGCCGGGGGCAATCTGCTCCTTAGCACCCGCCCTGGGGAAGGCACGGTTCTGTCCGTTCGCGTTCCTTTAGGAGATGAGCTTGAGCCGTAGCAGAGTTTTACTCGCGGAAGATCACCCTCTGATGCAGGAGATGATTGCCAAATTCCTGAGTGAGCAATTTGAGGTTGTCGAGATTGTCGGCCGTGGAGACCAGGTGCTCGAAGCCGTTGTACGAACTCAGCCCGATGCGATCGTTCTTGACGTTTCACTCCCCCGCCGCAGCGGGCTTCAGGTTCTTCCAGAATTGCGGCAGCATAGGTCCTCGCTCGCAGTTGTCGTGCTGACGACCCACCTAAGTGAGCTGTACCGGGAGGAAGCGTTTCGTCGCGGAGCCGACGCTTACATTCTGAAAGAAAATGCCGCAGAGGAACTATTGCCGGCCGTCTGTTCCGCCATCAGCGCCCGGAGTTCAAATTTCCATGCCACAAAACGAATGGCGTAACTGCCAGCACCAAGGTATACATTTGATACACCAAGCGATACGAAACGAGCCGGCGATGAAGCCAAAGGCAGCATCATGGCCATCTGCTACCCCGGAGATAGATCGTAAGTTTAATAGATCCATTGGCCTCAGCGGACTAGCGCAATTGTTCTACCGCCTCGCGGCGCTCGAAGTTATCATCGAGCATGCGCCTTTTGCCTTTAAAAATTTGCGTGTCTGCGCTGTTCTGCCTTTCCACCCTGGCTGCATCTCCTTTGGCAGCCCAGCAGAGCGCGCCAGCACAATATCCCGATTCACTGCTTGAGGGCCTGCACTGGCGCGATGTAGGACCGATGCGCGGGGGACGTTCCTACGCGGTTGCCGGCCATCCCAGTGAGCCCAACACCTTCTATACCGGCTCGGTCGGCGGAGGCGTGTGGAAGTCCGTGAACGCCGGCCGCACCTGGTTCCCGGTTTCGGACCAGAGCATCCCAATCGGCTCCATCGGGGCCATTGCTGTCGCACCGTCCAATCCCGCAATCGTCTACGTAGGCACCGGTGAGCCCGACATCCGCAGCCAGCACTCCTACGGTATCGGCATGTATAAGAGTACCGACAGTGGCAAGTCGTGGACCCACATCAGCCTTGAAGACTCCGCGCACATCGGACGCATCGCGGTCGACCCCAAAGACCCCAACCGCCTCTACGTCGCAGTTCTAGGGCACGCGTACGATGCAAACCCGCAGCGTGGCCTTTACCGCTCCGTGGACGGCGGTGCCCATTGGAAGCAGGTCCTCGCCAGCGCCGCGCACCCGAACGACGTAGGCGCGATCGACGTCACTCTCGACCCGTCCGACCCGCGCACCATCTATGCGTCGCTGTGGGCCACGCGCCGTCCCCCCTGGGCGGTTTACGCGCCCTCCTACATGCCCGGCAGCGGACTCTTCAAATCCAGCGATGGCGGCAATACCTGGAAGCAGCTCACCGGTGGTCTGCCGACCGATGACTTCGTCGGAAAAATCGGCGTGGCAGTCGCGCCCAGCGATTCCAAGCGTGTCTGGGCTGTCGTCGACGATCCCGGCGTTCCGTCCGCACCGGGCCTGGTCCTCGGCGGTGCGCCGCCGGCCAAAAATCCTGATGCCAAGGGTGGAATCTATCGTTCGGACGATGCCGGTGCAACCTGGCATCTGGTCAACTCCGAAACGCGTCTCTGGGGCCGCGGCTGGTACTTCGGCCAGATCACCGTCGATCCACGCAATCCCGACATCGCCTACGACATCAACACCGCTACCTACCGCACCACAGATGCCGGCAAGTCTTGGCTGCCGGTAAAGGGCGCACCCGGTGGAGACGACTATCACCAGCTCTGGATCAATCCCACCGACCCGCGCCGCATGGTTCTTTCAAGCGATCAGGGCACCGTCGTCTCAGTGGACAATGCCGCGACCTGGAGCAGCTGGTACAACCAGCCCACGGCCGAGATCTACCACATTGCCGCCGACAATCGGTTCGCCTACTGGCTCTACGGCGCCCAACAGGACAGCGGTGCCGTCGCGGTCAGCACCTGGTCGCGCATGGGTCTGTTGACCTTTCGCAACTGGGAGCCCACCTGTCTCGCCGGAGAAAGCGATACCGTTCTGCCTGACCCAAAGGACGGCAATATCCTTTATGGTTCAGGTGCGGGCCGCTGCAATCAGGCGCTGAATCTTCCCGCATCCCTCGGCGGGACCCTCCCGCCACCTGATCCTGCTGACCCCAACCGCAAGACCTGGACGCTGCCGGAGGTCTTCTCCGCCGCCGATGACGCGCTCTATTACGCGGACCAGTTCGTCTTCCGCTCCCGCGACCGCGGACGCACCTGGCAGACGATCAGCCCGGACCTTACCCGGCTTCATCCCGCACTCCCACCCAATCTCGATTCCGTCACCGCGCATGATATCGATCAGCCCATGACGGATCGCTTCGGCGTGGTCTACACCCTTGCACCCTCGCCGTTGCGCGCGTCCACTGTCTGGGCGGGCACCGACGACGGCCTCATTCAACTCACGCGCGACGATGGCAAAACGTGGCAGAACGTCACCCCCGCCGCCATGTCGGTGTGGAGCAGGGTCACGCAGCTTGAGGCCGGCCACTTCGACGCCGGCACCGCGTACGCCTCGGTCGATCGCCACCGCCTCGGCGACAACAAGCCTTACATTTACGCGACTCACGACGCAGGACGGACCTGGAAGCTCGTAGTCAACGGAATCCCCGCAGGTGCGTACGTCAACTCGGTCAAAGAGGACCCGAAGGCCAGGGGGTTGCTCTACGCCGCCACCGAGTTGCGCGTCTACGTCTCCTTTGACGATGGCTCGCACTGGCAGCCGCTCCAGAACAATATGCCCGTCACCTCTGTACGCGACATTCTCGTGCACGGCGATGACCTTGCCATCGCCACGCACGGCCGCGGCTTCTGGGTGATGGACCAGATGTCCTCTCTCCGCGAAATCGCTGCCAACGGCGCGGCCATTGCCTCGTCCCCGGTCCATCTCTTTAAGCCCGGCCTGGCGTTCGCCATTCGCACCGGCGGCGAGAACGGCACACCTCTGCCCAAGGAAGAGCCGCAGGAAGTGAACCCGCCCTCCGGTGTGCTCGCTTACTACTGGCTCAAAGCTCCCGCAGAAGGTCCGCTCAAGCTGGAACTTATCAACAGCTCCGGCGCTACCGTTGCGTGCGCAGCCAGCGACGCTCCCGTTCACCCGGTCGACACGGAAGCGATCAACGTGCAGGCAGTCTGGCGCGAACCGGCTCTGCCACCATCCACCGCCGCCGGCATGCATCGTTTCGCGCTCAATGTATCGCAGAAGCACTCTGAAGATGATCCGGGTTCCCTACCCGGTCCGACCGCGCACGACGCATGTTCTCCGGCAGCCGCCAGCACACCCGCCAAGCTGAATCCCAAGGTTCCATACGTTGAAGATCCATCCGGAAACATGCCCGCGACCCTCGCACCGGGCAGCTACACTCTGCGCCTCACCGTTCAGGGACAAACCCACACTCAGCCCGCGACCGTTAAACCCGATCCGCGCGGCAATTCAGTCGACCACGCCAACGCAGGGGCCGCGACCCGCTCCTGAGCACGCTTCAACCTGCACCGTAGATAGACCCGGCAGTGCTCAGAATCAGAACCTCAGATGCTTTGCTGCGGTCGCCGCTGCTTTGCCGCGATCACCAGCAGCACACCACTTAGAATCGCCGCCGCAGCAATCACCAGCCGAAGCGTGATCACCTCGCCCAGCAACGCCACCCCGCCTAACGCGGCAAGCACCGGAACACTCAACTGCACCGTCGCCGCCGTGGTCACATTCAGTTCGCGAAGCGCCGAATACCAGACTGCATACCCGAGACCAGACGTAATCGCACCGGAAAGCACTGCATACACCAAGCCAGCACGATCCCACGAAGCGCCGCCCAAAGCACCGTTCGCTGAGCCCACGAGCCGTACTCCGCTGATCAGCAAAGCAAAGCACGCAGCCCGCAGAAAGTTCCCCGCTGTCATCGCAGTCGCATTTACGCTGCCTTTACCTCGTAACGAATAAATGCCCCACGCAACACCCGCGCTAATCATCAGCACTGAGCCTCTAAGTGACGGCGCGGAAAGCCCCGGCAGCAGCAGAAAGATTAATCCCCCGCCAGCGAGGACCAGGCCAAGCATCTGCGCCCGGCCCAAACGCTCCCCTGCCCAGAGTCCGTATCCGATCATCGTCGCCTGCACTGCGCCAAACAGCAGCAACGCACCGGCCGCCGCAGGCAAACTTACGTACGCCTGCGAGAACGCCGCCGCGTACACAAACAGCGCAAACCCGGACCACCAGTTGCCTAGCACTTTGCCTCGTGCGCGCGGCGCGAACCGCACCGTCAGCCAAAGCACGCAGGTTCCTGACAAAAGCCTCACCAGTGTAAAAGTCGCCGGATCGATTGAAGTATTTTTCAACGCCACGCGACAAAGAAGGGAGTTCCCCGCAAAAGCGATCATCGCCAGCAGCGTTAAAGCAGAAATGCGGAGGCGCACCATGCCTCCACCATGCCTAAACTTTCAGAGTCTGTCTATCACACAGTGCTTTTCTTCCAAGTAAAGTTCGACACCGGAATGCGCTCCGTCTTTTATTATCATTCCCGATGGGAGTCTGCGTTTGTCCTTCTGTTCACGCTTTTCTACACCTCTGTAATCCGCTTGATAGCTCTGTCTCTTACGCTAGAACCTGCTGTAGGCCGCGTTCAAAGCCGGCCGTGGTTTGCCGTGGATGTAGGCTGAAACGTCCCACGCATCCTGGGCTGAAAGTATCCCCATCCGGTTCTGCGGCATGTTGTGCTGCACAAACGGCGCCATCTTCTTGATCGAGTTCATCCCTGCGCCGCTGTTGAAGGAATCAGGACCCCACAGGGGAGGAAACAGCGGTGCACGTCCTTCGCCATGCACACCGTGACAGCCTGCACATTGAGCCGCATAGATAACCTCTCCCTGTCGCGCATCGGGCTGCAACGCGGGCAGAGCAGCCAGACCACGTCCTTTGAAGGGCATGTGAGACGGTTCAGGTTGAGACAGCCAGGTAATGTAATCCACAATCTGCTGCATCTCGGGCGCGCCCCCCGGGAGTGGCTCACCGTTTTCACTGCGCACAAAACATTCCTGAATGCGTTGGCTCAATGGGATAACGTGCCCGGCTCGCTTGTTGTACGTCGGAAACACTGCGGATAAACCAACCATGGGCGACGCATACGGTTGCACGCCTCCTTCAGCGTGGCAACTCGTGCAACTCACGTGCGCCCGCGCGTACTGTGGCGCATACACGAAGGTGTCGTTGAAGAGCAGAGCGCCTTGGCGGATGCTGTCTCCGTGAGCGTCCGCAGGAATCTGATCGAACCGCGGCACCACCCAGTCCATCTTGCGGCTGGCCTGTGCCGGACGCGGGAAGAACGTCATGTGGTGAACCCCCAGGCCCACCAGAATCGCGCCTATGTAGAGTAGGCACGTCAATCCCGCGACCACGATGGTCTCGCGTTTCACCTTCAATGCGTGGATCCTCTCAGCGCTCAGGTCCCGCCGGCTGTAGCGGCAGAAACGGCGCGACCCGCACCAGATTGCCCAGGGTGTCGATCTCCTGAGGGCTGAACTGTGAGCGGATCTGCGCCGAATTCAGATATTGTTGCCGCTGCTGCAAGGGCATCTGCTGTAACGTGTGAAAGCTCTGCGCCACGGCACGCCTGCGCTCGGGCGGCAGACCGCCAAGCTGTTGCATTGCACCGCGTACCTGCTGACGCTGGCTGGGTGAAAGCCTCTCCATCGCCTCAATCCGTTCAATCGCGCGATTGCGACGGGCTGGGGGCATGGTGTTTAACTGCTCAAGCCTCTGGTTCATCCTCTGCTGCACCTGCGGCTGCAGTTTGGTGAAGCCGGGCTCACGGTCGAGCGCCTGCTGCTGCTGCATCAGAGAGAGTCCCTGGTGCTGTTCAAGCCACTCACCAAGGTGCCGCTGGTCTGTAGCTTCCGGCTTGTGATTCTGCTGAGGCCGACGGCTGCTTTGATAGTTCGGCTGATTCTGAGGTGGCTGGCCCTGTTGCGCACTCGTGTGCTGATCGCCATTTGTGGGAGGCCGCCGTTCAATTGGTGCGGGGCGATGCTGCGGGTTCGCAGCGTCCTGTGCGGCGGCTGCAAATGCCAGCACAGCGCACAAGACAGCCACGCCCGCGCCAGCGCGCCCGTGGCTCAATGTTCCCCGCACTTTGCTCCTCCAGCCGTTCATTTTCTCACCATCCGTCTATGCGTCTGCTGCAAATTTAGCTTGCTGGCTGGTCCATGCTCTGTGCATGCACATCCTGCTGGGCCGCGGGAGCCGACGTTTCATCCTGCTGCAACTCATCCAGTTCCTGAAACGCCTGCTCGTTCTTATCCAGTATCTGCAGGTCGTTCACGGCCGCAGAAGCCTGGGTTGCGGACGTGTGCTGGAACACACCGCTCAGCCCGGCGTAGCTTCCGCCGCCCACCATCAGGGCTAACGCCAGCGCACCCGCCATGGCAGGACGAAAGTTTCGTCCCGTGTTCAGCGTCAGCCGTGTCTGCAGCCTTTCAAACCAGTTCATCCGGGGGGCCGCCTGTTCTTCGCGCAGCCGCACGGCCATCTTCTGGTCGAAGTAGGCCGTCGGCTCGGGCACGCGCCACTCGTCCAGTAAACCAAACGTTTTCTGCAATCCAACGTACTCCTCGGCGCACGGAGGGCAGATACGCAAATGCGCTACCGCTCCCACGCTGGGCATCGCACCCGGCGTCAGCACCAGGTCCGGCAATTCCTTGGCAAAACTGTTGCAGTCCATCATGGTCAAACCTTCTTCCGTGGTGCTGGTCTTATTGTCCGTAAACATGTTCATCGGCTTCAACTCCTTGAGCCGTCGCCAAAACGCCCGGCCTGCTTTTCCTTCCGTTCAAACAAAATCCTTCAACGTGCCGCGCAAAGTCTGGTACGCGCGAAAGAGCAGCGACTTGGTCGCCGATTCGCTCAGCTTCAACACCTCGCCGATCTGCTTGTAATCCATCCCTTCGTACTTATGCATCAGAACAGCCGTTTTCTGGCGTTCGGGCAGCGCTTCTACAAAATCCCGGATGGCCGCCATGCGTTCGTCGCGCAGCATCGTGGCCTCGGCCAGCGGTGTGCCGTCGGCGACGTCAGGTGAGGATCCCGTCTCCGGATCCGTCTCATCGAGGTACACCGTCGAGGCCGTACGCTCGTGCCGTGTATCCCGCGCATGATTCACACCCAGGTTCGTCGCAATCCGGTAGAGCCAGGTGCTGAACCGCGCCTCCGCCCGGTAGGTCTCGCGCGACCGGTAAACCCGGAGAAAGACTTCCTGCGCCAGTTCTTCGGCAACCGCCTGGTTGCGCGTCATTCGCAGCATGAAATGAACAATGGGCCGGCGATACTTGCCCAACAGATAGTCAAAAGCCGTCATGTTGCCGGCCTTCAACTCCAGCATTACCTCAGAGTCTTCTAGCCCGGCAAAATCACCGTTGAGGTGGAGCGCCGCGCCGCTTCCCTGCTCCGCCAGCCGTTCCAGTTCGCCGGCATTCAGACGGGACGGATTGAGCGCCAGGGACGACATATCTTCCGTAACCCCGTCCTCGTCGAGAGGTTGCGACGAATCCTTAATTTCCGCTGAATTTTCTTCCCCGGCCTGTTCTCCAACGCCGGACCCTTTGTCATGGCCAGCATCCTCCGTATAGCCTTCTCCTCTGTCCGGCCCCCGGTTGATCGGCAGGCTGAATGGATCGTCCACGGCACCACCCCGTACAGCGGGAGCAGGCGCACTTCGGCCCTTCCCCGGAGGAGTGAATGGTTTGGCCGGAACTGGAGTAAAGGGTGACGGCATCGAAACGTGGTACGTACGCTACAGACACTATGGATGCGGTTTTGCGTGCCGGTTGGACGTTGCTACCAGCGGAGGAGGACTAGCTCGAGGCAGAAGGCGGGGCCCATGGCGGCCAGGATGGAGTAGGTGCCGGGCTTACCGGGGTGGTTCTTGAGGGTGTCTTCAAGGACGCAGAGGACGGAGGCGGCGGAGAGATTTCCTACTTCGGAGAGCGACTTCCAGCTGAGGGCGAGTGCATCCTGCGGGAGTTCGAGCGCCTTTTCGGTGGCTTCGAGCACCTTGGGTCCGCCGGAGTGAAAGATCCAGCTCCCGATGTCGGCAAGTGTGAGGTTCTGGGACGAGAGGAAGGAGTCGACATCGCCGCGCAGATTGTCGAGAACGACCTTGGGGACGTCGGGCGAGAGCACGATGCGAAAGCCGGTATCGCCAATGTCCCAGCCCATGATGTGCTCGGTATGGCGGTAGAAGGTGGAGCGGGTTGCGAGGATTTCTGGCGCAGAGGCCGGCGGCTTGGGCAGTTGGACGTTGTCGCCGGCAAGAATGACGGCTGCGCAACCATCGCCGAACAGGCCAGTAGAGATGAGGTTAGCGGTGGATTGGTCGTCGTCCTGCCAGGTCAGCGAGCAGAGCTCGACCGATAGCAGCAGCGCAATCTGATCGGGAAAGGCGCGCAGGTAATCTGACGCTCGCGCGATCCCGGCAGCCCCGGCAACGCAGCCAAGACCGAAGATGGGCGTGCGCTTGACGTGGGTGGGGAACGGCATTTTGTTGATCAGGCGTGCGTCGATGGTGGGCGATGCGATGCCCGTGACGGACGCGAAGAAGATGCCCGAGACATCGGCGGCCGTGAGCCCGAGCGGATCGAGCGCGCGGATGATGGCTTGTTCGCCGAGAGCGACGGCTGCAGTGATCCACTCGTTGTTGGTCTGCTCGAATCCGTGCAGTTCGGGGTAGCGCTCGATCGGCAGCACGAAGTAGCGGGTTTTGACGCCGCAGTTGGCGTGAAGACGAGTCAGGAGTCGAGGTTCGGGCAGCTTGTCGCCCCAACGCTTGACCAGTGTTTCCGCGATTTCTGCCTGGGCATATTGATGTGGGGGAAATGCGGTGCCGACCGATGCAATGTACATGAAATCCTTAGGAGAGACGCGTCCGCAGCGGTTCGGATTGCTACGCCCTTTTAGCTTACCTGTATTGGACGCAACCCGGAAGGGATGGCCGAATGGCGGGCCAGCAGATTTGACAAACGAAGGCTTCACCCTTAACCTCAACCGTATGAGCGGAAGATCGCATTCTCGCGGACACCATCACCATCATGCCCTGGGCGTGCTGGCCGTTGTCTCCGAGTCTGCTGTGGCGAAGTAACCACTCTCTCAGGCTTTCGACGCAAAGGCCCGCCAACGCGAACTACGCGAGCGGGCCTTTCGCTTGCCGCGAAGGTGATGTGGTCCCGGAGATTTCAGATGAGCGCAGTACCGATTGATTTTGCGAAGACCGACGGCCTGGTGCCCGGGGTGGTGCAGGATGCCGCTAGCGGACAGATGCTGATGCTTGGCTTTTTGAACCAGGAAAGCTACGCGGCCACGTTGCGCACCGGCTATGTAACGTTTTGGAGCAGGAGAAGGCAGAAGCTGTGGATGAAGGGCGAGAGCAGCGGCAATCGCCTACGCGTGATCTCGGCAGCCACCGATTGCGATAGCGATGCGCTGCTGTTTCGCGTGGAGGTAGAAGGTGACGGGCTGGTGTGTCACGAAGGTACTGTGAGCTGCTTTACTAAACCGATTGCCCTGGAGGAGAAGGATGGAAAATAAGCTTCGACTTGGAATTCCGAAAGGCAGCTTGCAGGACGCTACGATTGCTTTATTTGAGCGCGCGGGCTGGCGAATTTTTGCGAGCGGGCGGAGTTACTTTCCGCAGATCGATGACAGCGAGATTGAGTGCATGCTGGTGCGCGCCCAGGAGATGGCGCGCTACGTTGAGCAGGGTGCGCTGGATGCGGGCCTGACCGGCAATGACTGGGTGCTGGAGAATCAGTCGGACGTGGAACGCATCACTTCGTTGACATACTCGAAGGTAAGCCGCGGCACGGTGAAGTGGGTGCTGGCCGTGCCGGAAGATTCGCCCTTCAACAAGCCCGAGGATCTGGCCGGCAAGACCATTGCGACGGAACTGGTCGAGTTCACCAAACGTTATTTTGCGAGTAAGAACATTCCGGTGAAGGTGGAGTTCAGTTGGGGCGCGACCGAAGTAAAGCCGCCGATGCTGGCGGATGCAATCGTCGAAGTGACAGAGACGGGGTCGAGCCTGCGGGCGAACCGGCTGCGGATTCTGGAGACTCTGATGGAGTCGGAAACGCAACTGATCGCGAATAAAGCTTCGATCCAGGATGAGTGGAAGCGCGAAAAGATCGCCAACATTGCGCTGATGCTGACCGCTGCGATCGCGGCGCAAGGGCGCGTGGGCTTGATGATGAACGTTGCCAAAGATCGATTCGATGCGGTGCTTGGACAGTTGCCGGCGTTGAACTCGCCTACTGTCTCGCAGCTCTCGAATGGAGAAGGGTTTGCGCTGAATACGATTTTGGATGAGCGGCTTGTGCGGGATGTGATTCCTCGTTTGAATGCCGCGGGAGCTACGGGAATTGTTGAATATCCTCTCAGCAAGGTTGTGCTTTAGCAGCCTTCTTTGTGCTGTTCGCGTTTACGTGCCTTAAGCAGGCACATATTGGAGCAGAATGCAATGAAGCTGATCCGAACTACAGGCCGGAGTGCGAAAGCTGCGGCAGAACTGATCGCGAAGATTGAAGCGCGGGGCGCGGCGAACACGGCCAAAGTGGAGCCGGTGGTCGCGTCCGTGTTGTCGCAGGTGCGCGAGCGCGGAGATGCGGCGCTGCTCGAGTATGCATGCCGCTGGGATGGGCTGGCCGAAGGAACACCGCTTCGCGTTTCGACTGCGGAAATGAAGGCTGCATGGGACCAGACTGCGGCTCCGCTACGAAAGGCAATGGAGGTTGCGCAGGCGAACATCCTCGCGTTTGCAGAAGCGCAGATGCCGGGTGAATGGACGATTACGCCGGGCCCGGGCGTCACCACCGGGCAGATTGTGCGGCCTTTATCGAGTGTGGGATGTTATGTGCCGGGCGGACGCTATCCGCTGCCGAGCACGCTGCTGATGACGGTGACACCGGCGCAGGTTGCGGGCGTGGAGCGGATCGTGGTGTGCTCGCCCAAGCCCGTCCGCGAAACACTAGCAGCAGCGTGGCTGGCGGGAGTGAAGGAGTTTTATCGTGTTGGCGGAGCTCAGGCGGTCGCCGCACTCGCGTTCGGAACGGAGACGGTTGGCCGAGTAGAAAAGATTGTGGGTCCAGGAAATCTTTACGTGACGACAGCTAAAATGCTGGTTCAGAATCAATGCGGGATCGACATGCCCGCAGGTCCAACGGAGATTGGCGTGATGAGCGAAGCAGGCGATGCACCAGGGATTGCGGCTGACCTGGTCGCGCAGGCGGAGCATGACCCCGAGGCGCTGGCTGTGCTGATTACGCCGAATCATGACCTGGCGCAGGACGTGTTGGCCGAGGTGAAAGTGCAGTCGAAGAACAATCCAATCGCACGCCAGTCACTGGCTGCCAATGGATCCATACTTGTAACTGCCACAGTTACAGAAGCTCGTTTGCTTACGAACCGGCTGGCGTTTGAGCATCTTTCGATTGATTCGAACGCCGATCTGAAGTGGATCAGCAATGCCGGTTCCGTGTTTATCGGGCGCTATTCGCCGCAATCCATGGGGGATTATGTGAGCGGGCCGAACCATGTTCTCCCCACGGGACGTGCGGGACGCGTTCGCGCGGGTTTGAGCGTGGCGGATTACGTTAAGGTGATTACGATCCAGCAGTACAGCAAAGCAGGGCTGAAGGCGCTTGGTCCGCACACGATTGCGCTGGCGGAGGCCGAGGGTTTGGTGGGTCACGCGGCCAGTGTGCGCGTGAAAGCAGGAGTTCGCACCGGAGCACAACGATGAGCGTACAACCCAGAAAAGCTGTGCTGGCCATGCCTGAGTATCATCCTCCGCTGGCCGGGCGTGAGGCCTTGCGGCTCGATTTCAATGAGAATACTTTTGCGCCTGCGCCGGCGGTGATGGAGCGCATTCGGGCGATTACGGCTGAGGGTCTGACCAAGTATCCTGAGCGCCAGCCTGTTGAGCGCATTGTGGCCGCCAAGCTTGGGCTCGAAGCCGACCAGGTGATCCTCACCAATGGCGTCGATGAAGCGATCCACCTGGTGTGCGTGGCGTTTCTGGATGGCGGTGATGAGGCCTTGATCGCGACGCCCAGCTTTTTTATGTACGACGTGTCGATCGAGATGATGTCGCCGGGCGGTTTGCGCAAGATTCAAGCGGATGCTTCGATGAGCTTTCCTTTTGAGCGCATGTTGGCGGGCATTACGCCGCGTACGAAGCTGATTATTGTGGCCTCTCCGAATAACCCGACGGGTGCGGTTGTGAGCCGCGCTGATCTGCTGGCGCTGGCTGCGGCTGCGCCGGATGCGGTGTTGATGGTGGATGAGGCGTACTTCCACTTTTACGGAGAGACGACGCTTGGGGACGTGGGCAGGATTCCTAATCTGATTGTGGCGCGCACGTTTTCGAAGGCCTATGGCCTTGCGAACCTGCGGATTGGAATGCTGGCGGGGGATGCGCGTCTGATCGGCTACCTGCGCAAGGTGAGTTCGCCATATAACGTGAATGGAATTGCGCTCGATTGCCTGCCCGCGGTGCTGGCTGATGATGCTTATCTTGCCTGGTACACCCGGCAAGTTAAATCTGGCCGGGAGCGCATGATGGCGGGTCTCGATGCTCTGGGAGTTCCCTACTTTCCGAGCGAGGCTAATTTTGTGCTGATGAATATTGGCGCGCAGCATCGCGAGCTTGTGGCGGCGGCGCGTGCACGCGGTGTGCTGCTGCGGGATCGTTCCGCCGACCCCGGCTGCGACGGATTCGTGCGCATCACGATTGGGATTGAAGAGCATGTGACGCGGGGGCTCGCGGCCCTGAAGGATGCTCTGCAGGAGATTGGCTGGCGACCGGTGTCGGCGAACGACGATGCGGGCGTGCTGGAGAAGGAACGTACCTATGAGTGATACGTATTCTGTCGAACCTCGGATTGGCACTGTCAATCGTAAGACTTCTGAGACGAAAATTGACCTTACCCTAAACGTGGATGGTGAAGGAACTTACACGGTTTCGACCGGGATTCGTTTTTTCGATCACATGTTGGAGCTTTTCGCGCGCCACGGCGGGTTTGATTTGAACCTGAACTGCGAAGGCGACCTGGATGTGGACCAGCACCACACGGTCGAGGACATTGGAATTGCGTTAGGAGAAGCTTTCGCAAGCGCGCTGGGCGACAAAAAAGGCATTCTACGCGCGGGTTATTTCGTGATGCCGATGGATGAGACGCTCGCGGTTGCGGCGGTCGACCTGAGCGGACGTACGGCGTATGCGGTGGACGATCAGGTGAACGTCCCACTGGTGGGCGACCTGCAGACGGAGCTGGTGGCTGATTTTTTTGAGGGCTTCAGCCGCGGCGCGAAGTGCAATGTGCACATCAAGGTGATGTATGGACGGTCGAATCATCACAAGATTGAGGCGAGCTTCAAGGCGTTTGCGCGGGCGCTGCGCGGTGCGTGCTCCCGAGATGAACGCATGCGAGAGCTGCTGCCGAGTACCAAGGGGCTGCTGTGATTGCGGTGATCGATTACAAGGCCGGCAACCTGACCAGCGTGGTCAAGGCGCTTGCGTATCTGGGTGCAGAGACGCTCGTGACCCAGGATCCGGAGGTCGTACGACAGGCTGCCAAGGTTGTGCTGCCGGGAGTCGGGCACTTTCGTGCGACCGCGCTGCTGAATAAGCTTGGGATTACCGAGGCGACTCGCGAGGCGATCCGGCGCGGCACGTACTTTCTGGGTGTGTGCGTGGGTTTGCAGTGGCTGTTTGAAGGTTCCACCGAGGCTCCTGAAATTGCGGGGCTGGCGCACTTCGCGGGCAAGTGCGAGCGCTTCCCTGCTCACTGGGATGGGGCGGAGCTGAAGTCGCCGCATGTGGGTTGGAATTCGCTCGAATCCATTTGCGAAGATTCGCGGTTGCTGCGTGGTGTGGCTCCGGGAGCGTTCGTTTATTACACGCATTCGTGGCGGGCTCCGGTTGCATCTGCTACGGCCTCGGTTACACAATATGGTGGTGCGTTTACAGCCGCCGTTGAGCAGGACAATGTTATGGGCGTGCAGTTTCATCCTGAGAAATCGAGTGCCGTGGGTTTGCAGGTGCTCAAGAACTTTGTGGGGCTTTGATTGCTATGTTGACCAAGAGGATTATTGCGTGTCTTGATGTTCGCGGCGGACGCGTGGTCAAGGGCGTTCAGTTTGTGGACATTGTGGATGCGGGCGATCCAGCGGAGCTGGCGCATCGCCATGCGGCTGCGGGCGCGGATGAGATCGTGCTGCTGGATATTACGGCTACGCACGAGGCACGCGGCACATTGATTGAGACGGTGAAGCGCGCGGCTGCGCAGCTTTTTGTTCCGTTTACGGTGGGTGGCGGGATTCGTTCGGGGGAGGATGCTACAGCGGTGTTCGATGCGGGTGCGGATAAGGTGAGCATCAACTCTGCGGCGATTGCGCGGCCTGCATTAATCGGCGAAATTGGCGCGAACTTTGGCGCACAGGCGGTAATTGTGGCCATTGACGCACGGCGTGGTGCGAAGGGTGTTGAGGATGCGGAAGTGTATGTGAATGGCGGACGTAAATCTACCGGGCTGAACGTGGTGGCCTGGGCGCGCGAGGCGGAAGGGCGCGGGGCCGGGGAGATTCTGCTGACCAGCATGGATGCGGATGGCACGCGTGCGGGATTCGATTGCGAGCTGACGGCTGCGGTGAGCTCTGCGGTGCAGATTCCGGTGATTGCGAGTGGCGGGGCGGGGTCGGCGGCTCACTTTGCTGCGGTGTTTCAGCAGGGACGCGCGGATGCTGCGCTGGCGGCGAGTATTTTTCATTTCGGGGTTACGGATTCGCGGGCGTTAAAGGGTGAATTGGCGCGGGCTGGAGTGAGTGTGCGATTGCCTTGTTGATTGGGGAGTGTTCATCCCACCCATCGCGAGGTACTGCTTCGCGATGCATGGGGCACCCGACCATTGTGGCTCAGGAAGTGGAGACGAGACTTGTTGATTCCTTCGATTGATTTGATGGGTGGGCGCATTGTGCAGCTGGTTCGGGGCGAGACGCTGAAGCTGGCGTTCGATGATTTTGAGTATTGGATCGAGCGCTTTGCGAAGTACCCGCTGGTGCAGCTGATCGATCTGGATGCGGCCATGCGGCAAGGCGACAACCGGGCGTTGATCGAGATGATCTGCACGCGCCTTCCGTGCCAGGTGGGTGGCGGGTTGAAGACGGCTGAGGATGGGCGTCGTCTGCTCGACGTTGGGGCGAAGCGCGTTATTTTTGGGTCGAGTTTGTTTGGTGCGAGTGAGGAGAAGCGCAGGCACCAGTTGATTCGGCTGGAGTTTGCGGCTTCTTTGCGTCAGAGTTTAGGGGAAGACTGCTTGTGTTTTTCGGTCGACACCAAGGCGGGCAAGGTGGCGGTGCGGGGCTGGAAAGAATCGGTCGATCTGACGCCTGAAGAAGCGATCACGTGGCTTGAAGACTTCTGCGCGGGGTTTCTTTACACGCATGTGGATACGGAGGGGACCATGTCTGGATTTCCCACGCAGGTCGCGGCGATTTTGCGTGCGTGTACGGCGAAGCAGTTGATTGTTGCGGGTGGGATTCGTGCGGTGAGCGAGGTGGAGGAACTGGACCGCATGGGCGTGGACGCAGTAGCGGGTATGGCGGTTTATTCGGGGGCTATGGAGGCCTGAGTGGCGGGGTTGCACCCTCCAGGAAAACTAGAAGCGTGCGAAAAGTTCGCGATGTAAGTCCAACCTTGTTGCGTATCCAACGTTCCTTCGCCGCGTTTCTGTGAAATACAGGATTCTTCACTTCGTTCAGGATGACGACAGTTTCGGCTTGAGATGTGCGTTAGTTGGCGCTTGAGTTGGGGTTGATGGCGTAGTAGCCTTTGCGGGTTTGGATTTTCAGGCCCTTTCCGCATTCGAGGTGCAGGGAGCGGAAGGTGCCGTCCAGCTTGGTGTCGGAGGGGCGGTAGCTAAGCAGATATTGAGTGCGCAGCTCGTCCTGAATCTGGTCGAACGCGTCCTGCAGCTTCTTCCCATTGTTGCCTACGTTGATGACGCGGCCTCCGGTGTCCTGCGCGAGGCGCTGCATGTCGGAGTCGCCGGTGTAGCCGAAGCCGCCGTAGAATCCGCGATCGGCGATCAGGATGACGTAGACGATGGTGTTGGCTTTCTGGGCGGCTTCAGCAGCAGACTTCAGCGTCTCCTGTGAGCCCTGATCGCCGCCGTCGGTGAGCAGGACGAGGACTTTGCGTCCGGCCTCCTGGCGCAGCTTTTCATTGGCGGCAAGATACACGGCGTCGTAGAGCAGCGTGCCCTTTGGTGTGGAGTTGCCTGTTATGGAGCCGGTGCCAGCGCCGGTGTTGATGACAGCTTTGTCGAGCGAACGCTTCAACTCGCGGGGCGAGCTGGTGTAGTCGGCGAGTAGGTTGACGTTGATGTCGAAGGAGATCAGGAAGGCTTCGTCCTTGGGGGTGAGGACGTCTTTGAGGAACTCGGCGCCGGACTGCTGCTCGAGCGGCAGAACGTTTATCTGCGAGCCGGAGGTGTCGAGCAGAATCCCGATGGTCAAGGGTAGATTTTTTTCCTGGGTGAACGCCTTGATTGCCTGCGCATCCTTGTTCTCGTAGACGGTGCAGTCTTCTTTTTTCAGGTTGGTGATAAAGCCGTTTTTATCGCGCGCTGAAAAGTAGACGTTTACGAGATTGGTGCCGATTTTGAGCGTTTCGACACCCTGCTCGAGCACAGGCTGGGCGGGCGCGTCGGAAGCTGGTGGAGGACCGCCGGGCGAGGGCGCTTCCTGGGCCGAGAGGCGGGCTGAGGGTGCAGCGAGTACACAGGCGAGCCCGGCGGCAAGGAGTGCAGGTGTAAGGAAGCTCTTCCGACGAAGCATAGATGGTTAGACTCCGAAACCGGCCTGGGGTGGGCTTTGCTCTGGCGTTGAAGCGGCGGCATGGAACGACGAAGCCCCGGCAGGCCGGGGCTTCGATGGGCTGCTATAGGCGATGTTAGCTGTTTACGGCAACGGGCTCGGAGGTTTCCTTCGCGGGAGGGACGCCTGACTTCTGGTCGCCGGCGCCCGGCTTGCGGATGTCGATGCCGCCCTTGAAGAAGGCACCGTCCTCGATGGAGATGCGTGCGGCGATAACGTCGCCGGTCAGCGAGCCTTCGCTGCGGATGTCGACGCGGTCGGAAGCCTGGCAGTTGCCGCGAACTTTGCCGAGCACGACGATTTCGCGGGCCATGATGTTGGCCGCGACCTGGCCGTTGCGGCCTACAGTGACGCGGTTGCCGGGCAGGTTGATGGCACCCTCTACCTTGCCGTCGATGTAGAGCGATTCGGAGCCCGAGAGCTCACCCTTTACGATGAGGCTCTTGCCAATGGTGGCCTGCTCACCGGTGCCTGCGGGCGCGGCGGCCGAGGCTGCCGCGGGGCGAACCGGCGCGGCGGAACTCGTCGTCTCGAAGCTGGACGATGCAGGTGTGGCGGGCGAAGAGGGGCGCTGCGGCTCGGGGGTCTGCGGCGTGCTTCCGGGCTGATTCGGCTTCCACATGGTTCTTGTATTTCCTTCCTTTATTGCCTGAATGGGTTCGCGGGTGCGGGCGTCTGTTGACCGGGCCTCGGACCTGCGCCGGACGGGTTACTTTCACGATACTACTCTTGGAGAATCCTGTGTCCTCTTGAAAACTGCGGACGATTTTGCGCGTAAGCGGGCTGCCGGGGCCCGTAGGACTCTTCAGAGTTAATGCTGGCGACCCCCTGGCGCTCACCGGCAGCTTGCACGGGCTGGGTCGAGGCCCTAAGCTGCGGGGATGCAGATCTTTCCCTGGGCTTCCGTGCCGCTGCTTTTTGTTGTGTGGCCGTTTCCTGCTGGTGCGCTGGCGCAGGCTGCTCCGCCGAAGTTTGCCAAGCCACCGCGCCTGCATGCCGTGGTGCTGGGTGCGGTGCGGAACGTGCCTTTTGCGCCGGCTGATGTGAGTGCGGAGGACAAGAAGGAAGACAGCTCGACCCTAAAGGTGCGGACGTTGATTGTCGATGAACGCGAACGCGAGTGGACGACCGGCGCTCTGCACGAGGTAACCGAACGCAGCTTTGTGGTGCGCCGCGTGATGCGGCTGAACGATGCTCTGCCGGAGGAGCACGGGCCGCATTGGACGTGGGCTCCGGGACCATGGCTGCTGGTAGACCGGGTGACGGGGCACATTACGGCGCTGCATCTTCCGGACTTCGACTCCGCCGTTTCGGATGTGGTTTGGTATCGCGACTATGCGGCCTATTGCGGGATTGGAACAGGGTCGCGCGGCGGGTTGTTCGCAGAGGTGGCCGAGATTGGCGCGCGGCGGGCGGTTGCCACCCGGCGGGTCGGGGACTGGCCGCAGAGCAACCATTTTATTCCGGTCTGCAAGCCGGCCGCATGGGAGCGCGGGCCTATGCGGGTGACATTGCAGCCTACCGGTGGGACGGCGGTGACGTTTAATGTGGTGGGGTCGAGTTCGCTGGTGGAAGAGGGTGAGAGCGAGGAGCCGTAAAGAACCGGCAACAGCAAGGACGAACGCAGATTCCTTGCGGGAATGACACCCAGAAGACGGAAATGCCTCCTGCATCCACTTACTATCTTGAGAGGCGCTGGCGGTCCGGGGCCGAGGAAGGTTTCACTCGCATGGCACTGGATTTCAAGACGTTACTTGGTGAAGCGGAGGTTGCGCATGGGCACCTTTGTGCGGGGCAGATTTTGGGCGTGCGCATGGCGATGCTCGGTTTGGAACGGCTGGGGATTTCTGATCCGCGCGGCGCGGACCGCAAGCGGCTGGTGACCTATGTCGAGATCGACCGCTGTGCTACAGATGCAATTGCGGTGGTGACCGGATGCCGGCTGGGTAAGCGGGCGCTGAAGTTTCGCGACTGGGGCAAGATGGCGGCGACGTTTGTGGATTTAAGCAGCGGGCGTGCCATTCGGATTGCTGCGAAAGAGAGTTCGAAGCAGAGGGCGCGTGAGTTGTACCCCGAGATTGCTGATAAGAACAGGCAGCAGATGCATGCTTATCGCGAGATGGCTGACCGTGAGTTGTTTTCTGAGGAGTGGGTTGCGGTGACTGTGGAGGCGCAGGAGATGCCGGGGTATAAATCCGCGCGGGTTGTGTGTGCTGTTTGTGGGGAAGGGATTAACTACGACCGTGAAGTTGAGCGTGACGGACGAATTTTGTGCCTGGGCTGCGCGGATGTCGCGAGGCGGTATTATCGGGCGCTTTGAGCCCGAGCCCTTGAATGCCTGGTGCGCATTCAAGCGCAACACTGAGATTCTGGCTTGCCAGTAATGATGCTTATCGTGGGTAGGCTCTCGGCAGCGGGAATCTGCTCTGGTGGGCCTGAGTTCTCACGCGATTGTGGATGGGTGGGTGAAGGACGAACAGCAGATTCCTTCGCTTCGCTACGGAATGACAAACGTTCGTTAGTTAGCAATTGCGGCTGCGGCGTGATGAGCGAAAGCAAACGCAGATTCCCTGCGGGAATGACAACCAAAAGTGCAAGGCAAACAAAGTGCAAGGCAAATACATTACAAGGCAATACAGGGATCCTTCCCTGCGTTCAGGATGATGACTTCACTGCGGTGGGGAGACATGGTCCGATGCTCGGAGCGTTCATGATTTTGGCTTGACGCTGGCGGGCATGGTGGGTGGGAGTTGGGGTTTGATGGTGATGTCTACGTTGTGTCCGAGCCAGCGCTCTGCTGATGGAGCTTCGGGGAGTTGGCCTTTGCTGCCGGGCCAGTGCAGGGTAAAGACGAGATGCTCGCCGGCAGAGGCGTCTTTGGTTGGGAGATCGACTAAGAATCCTGCTAAGCCCATTGCGACTGACTGTTTCGTGTCCGTGGTTTGCCAGTTGTCGAAGCTGTAGACGACCTCGAACGCGTTGGCGTCGATGATGCGCAGTGTGAATCCGGCGGGAAGCTCGGTGAGTGGGCGGGAGACGTGGAATATCTCGACGGTGCTGCGGAAGCTGCGCTGGCCGGGCGCGACGGCGTAACGTTCGGCGACGACCGGGATGATGTCGAAGACTTTGCCGTCAGTCACCGAACGGAGCAGCTTGAGGTATTCGGCGTGGGCCCAGACCAGCGGCTGGGCGGAGCCGGCGGAGCGGCCTTCGTAAAGGCCCTCGGCGGGCATGTCGGGATGATCCCAGACCTGTTCGGGAAGCATGCCGCCGATGGAGGAGAAGCGTTCGTAGGCGGCGATCATGTCTTTGACATCGTGGCCGGCGGCAAGTTCGTAGTGGGCTCGTTCTCCGCCGAGTAGAGGCCAGGCGCGGCCTTGTCCCCACCCCGTATAGGGGCCGCCGTCTTTCTTCTGGCCGTAGCCATCGTGGTTGTAGCGGCGCCAGCAGGGGCCGTAAGGGGTTTCGTACTTGAGGCAATGGTCGATGACCTTGAGTGAATCAGCCATAAGGGGATCGTCGGCGCGGCGAATGCCGTAGCGGACCAGCTCGAGAAAACCTGCGTCCACGACTTCGCGGGCGTCGAAGTCCGACTTCTCATCGGGTGCGCGGTTAGCGATGTGGATGAAGCCGGGCTGGATGTCGGGGTTATGGAATGGCTCGCCAGGGGCGGGCGGGCGGATGCGCATGTAGTGCCGCTTGACGTCGGGCATCAGCACGCCGTCTTCGGTGGTGGTCCACTCGTCCAGATGCGACTCAATCCAGTCGGCGTAGCTTTCGAAGAACGAGCCAATTTCAGGAGCGTTGGAGGCGCGTGCGATGTCGGCGGCGCAGACGAGACCGGCGATCACCGCGGCCAACGTCGAGGGCGAGTAGCCGGCATTCTCTTCCCAGCGTTCCTGCTGGGTTACCGGGGCGTAGCGTACGAGGAAGGCGGCGGCGCGCTCGACAAATGGGAATACGTCGAAGAGGCCCAAGCCATCCGCTTTCCAGAGCCTCCACGCGAGCATGATGGGGAAGGCCACTTCATCCAGTTGAATGCCAGTCCAGTAGGCCTGGCCGTCGACCCAGAAGTTCTGCGCGAAGCCTCCGTCGGGGCGCTGGGTGCAGGCGAGATAGACCAGAGCGCGGCGGGCGGTCTCGGTGCGCCCGCAGGCGAGTAGCGCGGTGGCAGACTGCACCATGTCGCGGGTCCAGACGAGGTGGTAGCCGCCCAGGTCGGAATCGCCCTTACTGGCTCCCCAGGGGATGGACGCGGATGCGATGAAAGCGCCCGAGAAGGTCTTATCTTCGTGGGTGAGGATGATGTTATGGCTGATGCGCATCAGGCGGCCATTATCCATGGAAGCCTTGGCGAGACCGTTCGGTGAGGCGGCGCGATGCCACTGGAGGATGAAGCGCGCTGCGTGCTCCTCAAATGGGGTGGAGAGCGTTTGCATCATGGCCGAGAGAGCGGCGTGCTGACCTTCTCCGAAGGCTATGGCAACGGTGAATTCACGGGTGCGGGCGAGGTCGATCTCTCCGGTCACGGCGATATTGCCGTCGAGCGCTTCGCCATACTGGCGGTTCATTTTTTTGTTTTGGGAGAGGTCCTGGAAGCCGTCGCTTGAGCCTACATAGCCGCACGAACTGCGGGTGAAGCCGCAGTCGGTGCCCAGGGCAAGGCAGGTCTGGTTCTTCCATGCGAGCAGGGCACGGCTGCCGGCGATGGAGATGGAGCGCGCCGAGTTCCCTGCACCGCCGACTTCAAGATGCGGGGCCAGCAGGACGTAACACTTCATGCGGGCGAGCAGAGCTTCGTCCCCGGTGATGCTGACGTGCATGAGCACGACCGGATGGTGCGGATCGGCGATGAACTGCTTCGTAACCTTGTAGCGGCCCTCGAGCGCCGAGGCCGCAACGCGCACGATGGGTGCGTCCGGGTCAACATAGTGGAAGTCATAGTCGAGGTCGCGCTTTTCTTCGTGGAGAAACGTCTCACCGTCGGTGAAGAGCAGTTCCATATCGCGCATCTGCGGACGGTCGATTGTCGGGAAGTAGCACTCGTTTAAGGTGCCATGCGAGACGGTGAACCAGACGCGGCTGGAGGCTGCGTAGGCGGTCGAGACCGCGTCCTTCTGGCTGGAGGTCCAGCGCGGCGGCAGGCCGGGAGATCCAGGTGCGGGGCCGTCGTCCATCAGCCAGGTGTATTCGGAGTCGGGTTGCATATCGCTCATGAGGCCATTAGATTCCAAACGGCTGCTGAAGCGGCAGGAAATTGAAGCCGGGTGGCACGGGTGGGTGCAGGTCAGGTCGCAACTTGCATCGGATGAGCATAAGATGGCATCGAAGCCAGAGAGCCGCCGGTTCGCCGGACACACCCCCTTGGACACCGGCCTGGCTCCGTACTGCAAACGAGTTCCTGCCGGGTCAATTTCTGACCAGCCACAACCAGAAGCAAGGAGATACCGTGCCCTTTTCCGTTCCCGAACTGCCGTATGCGTACGATGCCCTCGAGCCGCACATCGATGAAGCCACGATGAGGCTGCACCATGACAAACACCACGGTGCGTATGTCACCAATTTGAATGGCGCGGTGGCCAAGCATCCCGAGGAGTTGGGGTCCAAAAGCGCCGAACAGTTGGTTGCGAATCTTTCCGCCGTGCCGGAAGATGTGCGCGCGACTGTGCGCAACAATGGCGGCGGTGACGTGAATCACACGATGTTCTGGGAGATCATGGCACCGAATGCGGGTGGCGAGCCGATGGGAATCATCGGCGACCAGATCAAGGAAGATTTTGGGTCTTTCGAAGAACTGAAGAAACAGTTTGGCGAGGCCGGACTGAAGCAGTTCGGGTCGGGCTGGGCTTGGCTGGTTTTTGAAGGCGGCAAGCTGAAGATTCTGTCCACGGCGAACCAGGACAATCCTCTGTCGCAGGGGCTCTATCCCATCCTGGGCAATGATGTTTGGGAGCATGCTTACTACCTGAAGTATCAGAACAAGCGTGCGGATTATCTGGCTGCCTGGTGGAATGTGGTGAACTGGGAAGCGGTGATGAAGCGCTTTGCGAAGGCTCAGAATTACAAGGCGTAGGCGACTGCTTGATGCGTGTCTGCGGCCCGCGTGAATCATTGCGGGCCGCTTTGCATGATCCATCGGTACGGAGGGAGCAGGAGCCTTTAGGCTCCTGGATTCAGGGTTCGACGCATTACATCGAGCAGAATCCGGTTCGGGCATGTCTTGTCAGCGAGGCCCGGGAGTATGGATTCTCTCTGCGCGCGTGGACGTGGACGATGCGCCGCTCCATCTCCGGAGCTGAAGCCCTTTTCATTGCGTCGCGCAAATCAGGGCCCTTAAGGGCGCTGCTCCCTCCTGAAAGACTGCTCATCCGAGGTGCTTCTGGGGACGACGCGACGGTTTGGGTAAGATAGGCGCTATGGCTGAGATGGGGCATGGGAATCGCGCACTCGTGACTGGGGGCGCAGGGTTGATTGGGTCGCACATTGTTGATCTTCTGGTGCGGGAGGGCTGGACCGTTCGCATCCTCGACAACCTGGAACCGCAGACGCATAAGAATGGCAAGCCGGAGTGGGTGAATCCTAAGGCCGAGTTTCGCCAGGGGTTTGTGCAGGATTACGAGACGATGCGCTCGGCGCTTGAAGATATTGACGTGGTCTTCCACGAAGCGGCGTATGGCGGCTACATGCCCGAGATGGCAAAGTATGTTCTGGTGAACAGCTTCGGCACGGCGCAGATGCTGGAGATTATTCGCGACCACTCGCTGCCGATTCGCAAGGTGGTGGTGGCGAGCTCGCAGGCGGTGTACAGCGAAGGTGCGGCGCGGTGTGCGGAGCATGGAGAGGTGATCCCGCAGCTACGGCCTGCGGAGCAAATGCGTGCGGGTGATTTCAGCGTTCACTGCCCCGTGTGCGAGAGACCGACTACAAGTATGCCGACGCCCGAGGCTATGCCGGTTGGCGGAGAGACGGTGTATGGGCTGACCAAGGTGGATCAGGAACGCCTGGTGCTCTTGTGGGGCAAGCAGACGGGCGTCCCGACGGTCGCGCTGCGCTACTCGTGTACGTATGGGCCGCGGCAGTCGCTGTTCAATCCTTACACGGGCGTGATTGCGATTTTTTGTACGCGCCTGCTGAATGGGCAGCAGCCGATTCTTTACGAGGATGGAAATCAGACGCGCGATCTTTGCTTTGTCGAGGACATTGCGCGCGCGAACCTGCTGGTGGCTGAGAGCTCGAAGCTGGATGGGTTGGCGGTGAATGCGGGCAGTGGACGGGCTACGAGTGTGCGCGATCTGGCGGGGATTATTGCCAGGCAGTTGGGGATCGACATTGCACCGCTGGCGCGCGGCGAGTTCCGGCCGGGGGAGATTCGCTCGCTCATCTCCGATATCAGCCGCATCCGCACTGTGGGGTATGAGCCGCAGGTGACGCTTGAGGATGGCATCGGACGCTACATCGACTGGATCAGAACGCAGGGTCCGGTCGACGACTACTTCGCCAAAGCTGAGGCGGGCTTGAAGGCCAAAGGCATCGTGCAGCCGGTGAGGAACTAGAAAGATGTCTGCGCTTCCCTCTTCGCCGCGGTTGGAGTTCTGCTGGTGGACGGAAGACGACCTTCCGCTCGCGAGATCGCTGTGGCGCGATGCTGAAGTGATGCGGTATCTCGGTGGCGTGATGTCGGTTGAGCAGGTGGAGGAGCGGCTAAAGCTGGAGATGGACCGCGCGCGTTCGGTGGGCGTGCAGTACTGGCCCATCTTTGAGCGCGCGTCGGGTGAGTTCGCTGGCTGCGCGGGTCTGCGACCGTACCATCACGAGCCAGGAGTGTTTGAGGTGGGCGTACACATTATGCGGCGGTTCTGGAGCGAAGGCCTGGGAGAAGAGGCTGCGCGCGCGGTGATCCGGTTTGCACTTGAGGAACTGAAGGTGAATGGTCTGACTGCCGGACATAACCCTGAAAACGTGCACTCGAAGGAGCTGTTGGGACGGCTTGGGTTCAGGTTCTCGCACATTGAACCTTGGGGTCCGATGCAGCTTGGGCACTTGTTTTACCGGCTGGGGCGGTCTTCTGAAGGCGCGGGCAGTTGAGCTGTGGGCATGCATGGTGAAAGCAGATCCCTTCGCTTTGCTACGGAATGACAAACGCTAAGGGTGTTATTTGCTGTCATCCCGCAGCGTAGCGGAGGGATCTGCTTCTGATTGGGCCACGGCTCCCAGCGCGTGGAGAGGCCCTCCCATGTGGGATTGATCCTTTCGATGAGGCCGATCTTCTTGCCGCGATTCCAATCCTTCAGTTTCTTCTCGCGGGCAATCGCTCCGGTTACATATTGAAAGACCTCGTAATAGACGAGGCGGTCTATGTTGTAGTGGGCTGTGTACGCTTGGGGACGGTGCTCGCGGTGTTGCGCCATTCTCCTGCGCAGTCCGCTGGTTACACCGATGTAAAGCTGACGGGAGCGGCTTGCGGCGATGTAGACGAAGAAATCGTACTCACGCCGAGACATGGTGAGCAGGATAACAAAGGAAGAAGCAGATTCCTTCGCTTCGCTACGGAATGACAACATTTGGGCTACGGAATGAGAAAGGCTGACCACTTGGGCGGCCAGCCTCTTTTTTTGCGGATGTGGGGTAAACGCTACTCGAGGGTGGAGCCGCCGCGGTTGCCTTTGGGACGTCGGTTGGATTGGAGGACACGTTTGCGCATGCGGAGGGATTTGGGGGTGACTTCGACCAGTTCGTCGTCGGCGATGAACTCGATGGACTGCTCGAGCGTGAGTACTTTGAACGGGACGAGGCGGAGCGCGTCGTCGGAACCTGAGGCGCGCATGTTGGTGAGTTTCTTTTCGCGGACGGCGTTGACGTCGAGGTCGTTGTCACGGGAGTGTTCGCCGACCAGCATCCCCTCGTACACTTCCACACCGTCGCCGATAAAGAGCGCGCCGCGTTCCTGCACGCCGTCGAGCGCGTAGGTGGTGGTGATGCCCTGGCGGTCGGAGATGAGGGCGCCCGAGGGACGCTGCGGGATTTCGCCCTGGTAGGGAATGTACTCGCCCGCGATGGAGTTCATGACGATGGTGCCGCGGGTTTCGGTGAGCATTTCGTTGCGCAGACCGATCAGGCCGCGGGATGGGACTTTGAACTCCATGCGGACACGACCGGAGCCGTGGTTCGCCATGCGGGTCATCTCGCCTTTTCTGGGTCCGAGGCGCTCGATGACGGTGCCGACGAAGTTGTCAGGAATGTCGATGGTGAGGATCTCTGAAGGTTCCATCAGCTCGCCATTGAGGCGCTTGGTGACGATGGTCGGGCGTGAGACGAGCAGCTCGAACCCTTCGCGGCGCATCATTTCGATGAGCACGGAAAGTTGTAGTTCGCCGCGCCCGAGCACCTTGAAGGTGTCGGCGGAGTCGGTGGGCTCCATGCGAATGGAGACGTTGGTAAGGAGTTCGCGCTCCAGACGATCCTTGATATTGCGCGAGGTGACGAACTTGCCTTCGCGACCGGCGAAGGGCGAGTTGTTGACGGAAAAATTGATAGCGATCGTGGGCTCGTCGATGGTGATGACGGGCAGCGGCTTGGGATTTTCGAGCGCGCAGAAGCTTTCGCCGATGGTAATGCCGGGGATGCCGGCGATGGCGACAATATCGCCGACCGTCGTCTCGGTGATGTCTTCACGCTTGAGGCCGTTGAAGGTGAACAGCTTGGTCACCTTGACGGGAACCAGCGAGCCGTCGATCTTTGAGAGATTCACTTCCTGGCCGGTTTTGAGCGTGCCGTTGAAGACGCGCGCAATGGCGAGGCGGCCCAGGTAGTCCGAATAGTCGAGGTTGGTAACCAGCACCTGGAGATCGCCGTCGGCGGTTCCGGGGGCGGCGGGAATGGTTTTGAAGATCAGCTCGAAGAGCGGCTGCAGATCGGTTCCGGGGACGTTCAGATCCATGGTCGCGGTGCCGGCTTTGCCGTTGGTATAGATCACGGGAAAGTCGAGGATGGACTCATCGGCGTCGAGGTCGATGAACAGGTCGTAGACCTCGTTCAGAACTTCCTGCGGACGCGCGTCGGGGCGGTCGATCTTGTTGACCACGACGATGGGGGTTAGCTTGGCTTCGAGCGCCTTCGAAAGCACGTAACGGGTCTGCGGCAGCGGACCTTCGGACGCGTCGACGAGGAGGACGACGCCGTCAACCATCTTGAGTGCGCGTTCTACCTCGCCGCCGAAGTCGGCGTGGCCGGGGGTATCGACGATATTGATCTTGGAGTCGTGATACTGGATGGCGGTGTTCTTGGCGAGGATGGTAATTCCGCGCTCTCTTTCAAGGTCGTTCGAGTCCATGACGCGCTCGGCGACGGCCTCGTTGGACCGGAAAGTGCCTGATTGACGCAGCATGGCGTCCACCAGGGTGGTCTTGCCATGGTCAACGTGCGCGATAATTGCAATGTTGCGGATGGCTTGTGCGGTAGCAGAACTCACGGCGAGAAGGTGTCCTATCGGAGGTTTCCTGGAAGTTGGCACAACGGAGATGAGCCCGTTCGGTGCAGGCTTAACCTGAAAATGTGCGCTCGGTTACAGTCTAACAGGGCGTCTTGTGAACGCACCCGCTCCGTCCCAGGCATTACAACAAAATGTAACTTCAAACATTGAGCAACGTCTGATGTGTAGGCCGCGTGTCGGCCGTTTTGGGCCTGCGAACAAGGGACGAGCAACTCTTTCACCGATGGGTTAAACCTTCATGGATGAAATTTCTGTTCTGATCGTGGGCGGCGGACCGGCCGGACTGTCGGCCGCAATAGCGCTGCGCCAGCGCGGCATCAATTGCACGGTCGTAGAGGCCCAGGTGCCCGGGACCGACAAGGCCTGCGGTGAGGGGCTGATGCCGGGTGCGCTGGCTGTGCTGCGCAGACTTGGCGTTGAGTTGGGTGCGAGCTCCGGGCAATCTTTTCGCGGCATCCGCTTTGTTAACGAAGATCTTTGTGTAGACGCGGACTTTGCGGGTGGAAACGGGCTGGGCGTACGTCGGCCTGAACTGCACCGGCGCCTGGTTGAGCGTGCGTCCAGGCTAGGCGCGGACTTGCGCTGGAACAGCCGGGTGCGCCTGCTGCAACAGCCAGGCGTGAACGCGATGGGCCGGGCCAGCATTGACGGCCGGGAGATCGGTTTTCACTGGCTGGTGGGTGCCGATGGACAGTCCTCGACCGTGCGCAAGTGGGCGGGCCTGGAGGCATGGCGCAGCGAACGTGTGCGCTTCGGCTTTCGCCGCCACTTCCGGGTGCCGCCGTGGAGCGAGTTTGTGGACGTCCACTGGGGCGCGGGGATTCAAATTTATGTGACGCCGGTGTCGGCAGATTCTGTCTGCGTCGTCGCCATGTCGCACAATGCAAAGTTCGGCTGGGACGAGGTTTCACGGAGTTTCCCGGAGCTTGCGATGCGGCTGAACTCTGCCGAGTTGATTTCGGCACCACGCGGTGGGATGTCCGCGATGCGGCGTCTGCACCGGGTTGCAAACGACCGCGTGGCATTGATTGGCGATGCCTCGGGCTCGGCGGACGCGATCACCGGTGAGGGGTTGGGGATGACGTTTCGCCAGGCTTCGGCGCTGGCGGATGCCATTCGTGCTGAGTCACTGGCGTCCTATGAACAACGCCACCGCAGCATTGGGCGCAGAGCGCACTGGATGGGCGGTCTAATGCTGACCATGGATTGCTGGCCGGCTCTGGTGCGGCCTACCCTGAAAGTGCTGGGGGCTGCGCCGGGATTATTCAGCAGCCTGCTGAACTTCCACACGGAACCTGCATTGCCTGGCGATTTGCAGGCCGAAGCAGACACAATCCGTGTTGAAGACTCTACGCTTTTGTTGGCATGATCGAGCCACAAACGTGCTTTGAGCAGCTCCTACATCGTTTGGGTCAGAGGCAAAAGTAAAGTTTGGGAGGATACTGACGATGTCCTATCCGTCGCTCTCCTACCGTTCTGACTGGATTTCCTGTTCGCCAGCCCAACCCGCGCCGATGTCGAGGCTTACCATGTCGTCTGCTACACAAACCCCGCCCTGCCGCGCATGCCGAGGCGGAGTTGTCTCGCCCTTTCCTTTCACGATGGCGTTCCAGCCCATCATCAACGTAGTGGCAGGAACGGTGTTTGCCTACGAAGCCCTGGTTCGCGGAACCGATGGAGAGTCTGCAGGCGAGGTGCTTGGCTGGCTGAACAGCGCGAATGTCTATGCGTTCGATCAGAGCTGCCGGGTGAAGGCGATTGAACTCGCAGCCGGGCTGGGCCTGGTCGAAACAGGCGCGGCTCTCTCAATCAACTTTCTGCCGGGCGCGGTCTATGACCCGGCGGCGTGTATCCGGCTGACCCTGGAGACGGCACGCAAAATGAACTTCCCGGTTGACCGGCTGGTATTTGAGGTGATGGAGCGGGAAAAGGTCATCGACACTCAACATCTCAAGGCAATCGCTGCGGAGTACCGTCGGCGCGGGATGCGGGTGGCGCTCGACGACTATGGTGCCGGGTTCTGCGGCCTCAACCTGCTAGCCGAACTCGACGTGGATGTGGTGAAGCTGGACACACGGCTGATCCGCGAGGTTCACCTGCGGCCGAAATCAGTGGCAATTGTCGAGACCATGGCTGCACTGAGCGCGCGCATCGGCTTTGAACTGGTGGCTGAGGGTGTGGAAACGATTGAAGAGTACACGATGCTGCGCGCATGCGGGGTGAACCTGATGCAGGGTCATCTGCTTGCCAGACCAGCGATTGAACAGTTGCCGGATTTTGCCCTGCCGAGTGCTGTTTAAAGGCTGACTGCGAAATGATGTACAACGTTGCGGCGTTCGGCGAATACAGGGGTCCTCCACTGCGTTCCGGATGAGACTGTCCAAGAATGGAATCGGGTTTGAAACAAGGTAGTAAGTTGATGTAGAAAAGCTCTTCGTGCTCTGGTTGTCATTCCGAAGAGAATCTGCGTTTACTCTTGCTGATCCCGGTCCTGTACACCATCTGTAACTCCTCTTAATCTTTCGCTTTGGTGTTTTCGAGCGCCAACCGCATGAGCGCAGCGTCGTCCGTCGGCTCGGCGTAGTAAGCCTTCCGGAGACCAACGCGTTCGAAGCCCAGCCATCGATACAATCCAATAGCGGCAGCACTGGCCGCTCTAACCTCAAGCGAGACGGCTGTCGCGCCCGCGTCCATCGCCCATGTCACGACCGCCCCGCACAACGCCCGGCCCACACCGTGGCGACGGCGGGATGCTACAACCGCCACACTCTCCAGTTCGGCCTCGTTTGCAACCAGAGAGGCGACGGCAAATCCGCAGATCCCATCCTCATCGGCTACAAAGACGCACCTGTTTTTTTTACCAGCGATTGCGTTCGCATACACAGCCAGGTTCCAGTGCGGAGCGGATGCTGCTGCCCGTTCGATCCTGAGGATCGCCTCGATATCGGCGGCGTCCGCGCGGCGAATCCTCACAACCCGTGGACCTTGATCTCGGCATCGGTGCGGCGCAGGTAGTTTGCGTCCGAGAGTGCCACATCGCTCCACTCGCCGCGTGCGATACACGCCCTGGCTGCGGCCAGCATAACCTGAGCCCCAGGCTCCGGCACCAACTCAATGCTCAACGAGGCTGCAACTTTCTCCTCGCAAGCTACCGCGCGCGATCCAGCAATCCTGGCGCGCATCGCAGGCTCGCTGAGCAACTCTTCGGAAAGCTTTAGACCGTCGCGGTACGCTCCGCAAAAATATTCCTTGCGTCCTGCATCCAGCACAGCCGTTACCGCACCTACAGGTCCCGCGAGCAAAGAAAGTCGTGACAATGCGATCAGACGTGCGTCGCTGGCCTGACATAAGCCCTTGGCTGCTGCCAAGCCAACCCTCACGCCCGTAAACGAACCCGGACCGTCGACCACTGCGACCGCAGACAGATCAGCCACTTTCCAAGCTGCCGCTGCGAACACGATTTTGAGCACAGGCAATAACGCTTCGCTGGCGCCGCGTCCGGGCAGCGGCTGCTCGGCCACTACGTTCTCCTCGTTCGCAAGCGCAACTACACCTTCGGACCCGCAGGTTGAAATTAGCAGCAGCCGCATCTACGCCGGCCTCGCTTCAACCAGTTCAATCAGCACGCCGCCTGTGCTCGCCGGATGCACGAAAAAATATTTGTGGCCGCCTGCGCCAATGCGCACCGCGTCGCTGGCAAGACGAACGCCCGCCGCTTGCATCGCCGCAAAACGCATTTCAATGCCTTCCACTCTGAGAGCGATGTGATGCAAGCCCTCGCCGCGCTTAGCAATAAATCTGCCAATCGTAGAGTTCTCCTCCGTTGGCTCGAGAAGCTCGATGCGCGGCTCTCCCGCAGCGCCGATGGGAAGCATTGCGGTCTTAACCTGCTCGTGCTCAATGGTCTCTTCATGCGTA
>JAABUO010001049.1_pt1 | contig 39359 bp, 44 predicted proteins | sample 5559291 | NCBI WGS metagenome assembly JAABUO01 (sample SAMN10711878, study PRJNA513372) | rock metagenome | isolation source: Antarctica rocks | place: Antarctica: Victoria Land, Finger Mt sud
CAGCTCTACATAATGCTTGCAGTTCGTCTGTTGAAATGGCTCTCTCCTCTGAACATCAAGACAGACTCTCTGTCGCCCAACAGCTCATCACCATCAAATTGTTTGCCTCATTTCGTTTCTTGTGCAGAAACAGTTGCTATCGCATGTATCACATGGTCAAATGTGACCATATTCATGGCTGTATGGCCTGAGTGTGCTACTCACACTACTAGTAGCTCTGGTTCAAAGATCACATCACATCAGGTTTAATGCCCGTGAGCTGACAGCTGACATCCCACAGCCTTCTGGCCGTGACACCATGTTGTGCATGTTTTGCTGGAACAGTCACCCTGTTGCGTGCTATGTACCGGCCATGCACCTGTGACACAGCATGCATTTTGTCTCTACACGTCTCTAATATGGCAAGGGAGTTTTGGCAAGGGAGTTTTACATTCATCAAAACTGGTGCCAACACTCCCTAGTTTTCTGACCAGTTCCAAAACTAGATTAAATAACTTTGAGTTTTGCAGACTGTGTGAGAACTTGCAGTTTTTGAGGAGTTTTGGGGAGTATGCAGAACTGGCAGTAGTACTTGCCTTACCCAAGCACTGTGCAGTACGTGGCATCATCCCCCATATGTTTCTATGCAGCAGGACAGTGTTTTGGCATGCATAAGCATCCTGACATACATGCTGTGCCAGAATGCAATGCTTCCCTTCTGGACAGGCAAAGTGATGAGGCTACATTGCAGTATATGATTGTCCGCATGTTGCTGCTTGCAACAGTCTGCACTGGATATCAACGGAGGAACAACCAGAAACACCTACCTTACTAGCAGGAGCCGTGGCTGCTTGTAGCACTGCCTGAACAGCGTACGATGGCTGCAGGAATGTCTTGTTGAATAAGAAATCGATGACAGGGCTGCAGACAGGCTGCAGCAGGTTTGGGCAATAGTCGTTGTGCAGCCACTTCCTTGCAAGCTCTGTCTTCAGTAGGCCAGGATGCACTGCCACAATGGTGTTTCTGGGGCCTGGATCCGGACTCCTACACCACAGCAACTCAGTGTAAAGCTTGTTGCGGTTTGACCTAACGGCTTGCTCGCTCAAGGGGAGAGAAGAATTGCCATCTTCATCCAACTGATTAGGTTGTACAGAGGTGCCAGGGTTGTCAGTTCTTGTATCCTGGTGTAACAACATCAGTACTCACTGTTTGTCATGTCTAAACAGTCTGAATCAAACTTATAGACAATCATCAACTTCAATGAGTGCATTGCATGTGGAAGGAGCTATGCAGCATGTCAATGTGGGGTGATAAAGTCAATGTTTGGGATGTCTGGGGTACAGGGCCATCAGGCAGACAGGCTAAGCGTTGCAGTGTGGCAACTCAGCACACCAGCTGAGTCTAAAACATGTCTTGAGATGCTGTGCAGAGTGCAGCAGGTGCTCACGATCACAGACACTCAATTTAGAATATGCAAAGCAAGAACAGTGTTGCCTGCAGTTGGAGTTGCCATCCCCACACAGGGAGGCAAGATGGCTTGTTGTTGCTAAAGCTCACAGCTTTATGACACTACTGGCCTTTCAGAATCTGGACGCATGTGACATCATTGAAGGCGTACCTGTCCATGTGTTCAGCAAACTCCTTGACAGCTAGCAGTTCAGCCAGCTTGGAATCTGCATAGCGGTGGAAGCCGCTGTAGCTGCGCTCAGCTCTCAGATCATCAAATTTGTTCCTGCCTGCCTTGTATGTTAAGGATGTCAGCATCACTACTCTGGTTCCATCAAAATCAGCATTTGGTTGCGGGTAACCGTGTTGTTGGACACTTTGCTGACTATTCTGAGGAGCTCGGCTCACGCTGTTTGATTGATGTTGGTGTTGAGGGTGCGAGTCAGCAGTACTGTCTTGATGTCTGTTGCTGTTTCTGTGGACATTGCTGTTTGCACGCTGTCTTTGTTGACCAGCCAAGAGCAGATGCGTGAGCATCCAATGGCCCAGGTAGTTTACCTGCACAAACCATGTAAAGCATCATTTGAAAATGCATGCTGTGCAGCCGTAAAAAGCAGCATTACAAGCAAATAATGTCTGCTGATTTCAGTAGTGGTTCAAATTCCTCAAAATCATCTCTAACTCCAGGCTTAGCCACAAATGACAAACAGCACAGCAGTGAACTCTACATTTCCGAAGAGTACGAAAATCATTAATGAAGCAGACTCATGGGTGAGCATGCGCGCAAAGCCATCGAGGAAGCTCGTGGCCGGCCGTCAGGACTGTCAGCCTCGACCTAACAGCCAGCGACAGCCGCTACAATTGTTTCTGACCAGCTTCCGACTTCGACATTTTTACATGACTGTAAAAACAGCCTCCGAGATGCATTCCAATGCATTTCAGTGCATCGCGCAGCCTAACACAACCTTTGCTTGACTGCATACTGTATCTAACACTAACACAATACCCCTATGATCCAGGCACTTTACCAAGCTCTGCAAATCAGTGTATCCTTGGGAACCTGTATCTGAGATCCAATCTATCAAGGAAAGCCATCGAGGAAGCTGTCTGCAGGTCTGGTCTGATGCTGTGAGGCACACCTGCCTGGTCCTGAGAACAGAGTTGACACATGTAGATGATCAATCGGTCACGCTACAGAAAGTTTGCAGTCAGCTTCCACAAGGCATGTCTTAGGCATGTCTTCAAGGTGACAACAACTTATCAAGTTTGTTGGCCTACCTGAAACTGCTGTTCAAAGCCATCCTTGGTGACGAGCCTCTTGGGTGGTGCCATGATGCCGGCATTGCAGATGAGCAGAGCCAAAGGCAGGCCACGCGCATTGAAGCTGCTTGCAAAGGATCTGACGCTGTCCAGGGAGGCTAAATCCAGCAACCCAACTTCCACAGGGTAGCCTTCACAACCCTCCTGGGTTTTAGTCGTACTCAGTGCCTGCATGCATCAGGTCATTATAGTTAGTCACAGACTGCAGACCATATGCACCGTGTCCAGCGTGCTACTTTATCAGCAGTGTATATTTGTTGTGCTGTAAGTGCTTAGTCACCTCTGCAGCTGCACGAGCACGACCTTCATCTCTGCAAGCAATGATCACTCGTGCCCCTCTGGCTACCATTGCTTCTGCTGTGGCCTGCCCAACTCCAGCGTTGCCTCCGGTTATGATGCAAACCTGCAGCATTCAGGATGCTTGTCAGCCCACCTCACAACTAGATAAAGCAGATATGCCCCAAGGGCACATGAACACGCAGCACCTTGCCATGAAAATTGTGTGTAGGAAGTCGTGGGGTTGGCTGACGTATCCGCGTGAAAACATTTTGGACGAGCTCAGTCGCGCCATCAATGCGAGTGCAAAAGTCACGAGCAAAGTCTTCTAGGTTCTGCCGGAGCCCCATATGTGACTGTCACGAGCTATGCAGGTTATGGGTGGCCATCGATATGCGTCAGCATGAGGTGCGTCAGGATGGCTTGGAACAGGGTAGAGTCGCGTGCGGGATCTACCGGCATGTGCCTGTCAGACCGCCCTGTTATGAACCACGCTGACGTGACCCAGGCTCACAAGTTGCAAAGATTGCTGTTGAAAAGTCACCGACAGTTTCCGTGCCCAATGTGTCGCACGTCCGATGCCGTTGGTATGATCAACCCTGGCGAACAACAGTTCGGGAAGTGCAACCGAAGAGTTTCAGATCCCTGATTAGTAATGGTTATGATCTGGTCCTGAGTCGGCTACTTGCTGAGTTGCGCCGGAAATCAGCGCACAGACATGCCAGAAACATTGTAGCCGCGACATGGATGTCGGAGGTGCTGAAAGTCTGCAAGTTTCAGTTGCGCTTTAGCTGCAAAGAGGGAGAATGACTGGTCATACTCAACAGTCAGAACAGGCTGCAGGCCAGGCCGTCCCTCAAGCAACGCGTTCTTTATCAGAGGACCAAGTGTCGGAACCAACGTATATTTTCACAGATGAGTTGTTTGACAAATACCCACCCCCAGCTCACCTGGAGATCGACGAGGCTGCCTTTAAGGAGCTCAGGGCAGAGCTGTTGGGACAGAAGATGGGGGGCCGCGCTCCCAACTCCGAGATGCTCAAGAAATATGAGTGCATTGAGCAGTACCTGCTGTATAACTCGTATGTGTCGTACTGGTGAACGTAATTTTGGATACAAGTGTGTACAGGTTCACTTGTGTGAGACTGCAATAATATGCAATACCCCCGGTGCTTCTGTCTGCCCATGCCAAATCTGTGGTAAGTCATCATACTACTCAGTGAACAGCAACCCCGTGCCAGAAGCATCGTGTAATGCAGCATGGGTGTTGAGTGACTGAAACAAATGGGTGACAAGTTGCAATTGTATCAAAGCGCAATCTGTATCAGCTATAAACACTGCTGTTAGCATTGTTGGTATGTTACATCATGTGCTCAGACAGCAACAGCATGCTGATTGATGGGTGACATCTGTATCCAAGCAGATCAGCATATTATCTATGCCAAACATTTGTCAGTGATCACTACTACAGTTTTGCAGCTGTTTCATAATTTGCCTATCTGAGTCTTTCGCAAACATCACAAAGTCACTTGTTCCTGGGTGCTACGAGTGCCTGTCTTTGTGTACTCTGAGCACCTGCCCTCTGCTGTGCTTCCTAGTGCAAGGGACTTCTGACCTTTTCCTTTCAGCAGGGATGCAGTTGAATCACATATCCCCTTTGTGCATGCGTCTGTCGATGCCTGCTGACAGCTATCAGTCTGCAGCTGAGATGGCTGTGCTCAAATGCGTCACCTCCTTAACTTCGCAACCGCGTCAATGTAGTATTTTCAATGTCAGCAGTATGCTTTCACTGACGTCATCACAACAGTTTGTCTGCCATCACGTCTCAAAAGACAATGGCCCCAGGGTGTAGTCATCAGATGCTGGATGGCCTGCCCAGCAGCACCGCAAAACACTTGTGTCAGCTTCCTGCCAGCGAGCATTGATGAGATATCTGCGTTTGGATCGGCGTCTGGTGTCAGAACTTGCCTCTGACGGTTTGCGTATCTCCATAAACGTAACTTTTTGGACACCCTATGATGGATTGAGCTGGCGCTTATGTGAGACGCTTGTTTCTGATCATAATCCAAAGGCCTGCAGCAACTTCTTGAGACTAATGGATAGGCTGCATGAACACAATTTGTTACATTAAGTTGCAACGGCAAAGTATTGAGTCAATTGACTTGCAAGTTGCAACCGCCTACCACGTGTGCACAGAGAGACATATACGTTGCAATCAATAAAAATGAGTGTGCCCAAGGTAGATGAAGACGAGTGTAAGGCTGGGTTCATGCTTCAGGCAAGATGGTAATGGTGCAAGCGAAATCAAACATGCTAATGACATTGGTTTCGAAACACTGATCAAGCATTCACATTGCTGACTCAGATGGCACAAGTTGTTACGAGAACACTGCTGCTAATGTACATGTCAGTCTGGCACAAAGACCTATGTTCAATTGGGAGTCACCATTTCAGGCCATCGGACGACAGGGCATCATAGGCTATTTGTACAAACTACAGTAAATCAGTGTTTTACAACAAGCACTTGGCTAACTTTTGCCATTCTTGGTTTCCTCAGCCTGCAGGTCTTTCATGTACTCATCTATATCTAACTCCTCCCCACTGCTTTCTGCATCATCCTCTGCAGTGTGATCATCCTCATGCTCACCGCCCTGCTCCAACTCATTGATGTACTTGTCAAAGTCATCATTGCCTTCCTCCTCATCAGAGGCAGTGTGATCACCATCATGCCCATTGCCATTGCCAGACTCCTTGGCTTCCTTCAGATACTCATCTAGATCCTGATCTAGGGCAAGAGCGTCCCTGGAAGTGACCGATGCATCTGTGCCCTGCTGGGCTGACAAGGATGAGGTGGCCGTGGCAGCATCCTTGTCATGTAGGCCTCTGGATGCAAGCTCCCCTAAGTCATCAGCATACCTGGGACTGGCCTGACTAGGAAAAGACTTTGGGGACTGCGTTGAAGTCAGGCCACCAGCTGCTGATCTGAGGCGGGCTGTGGTCTCCTCACTAAGATGCCTGGCAGCAGTGGATAGCTGCTGGACCTTGCCTTGCAGGTCAAAGCCACTGAGGGGGTTTGTGGCTGCTGTCTGCTTTGCTGGGGGCTCTGGCACAAAGCTTGGGTCAAAGGCAGCTTCTGGTAGCTGCTTCTTGGTAAGATTGAAGTAGATCTTCCAGAATTGCTCATCTGTCATTCGTTTTGGACATAGGACAAAGCGCAGCTCGTTGATCTCCTTGACTGACTGAACCACGAGCATGGCATGGCGCTCTTGCCATGGCAGGAGGTAGTGCATGTCACGATCTGTGCTGGCAGACTCTGTCATATCCAGCTCATCCATGGGGTAGTCTCTGAATGTGCTATATGTCAGAGATCTGACGAAGTCCTTGAACTCTGGAGTGATGCTATACTGGCGCAATTCTGAGAGCGAAGGGGTTTTGCCTTGCTCCTGCTGCTGATGCTGAGTAGCCGCCAGTTTATCAAGGTGCTCTGAGAGGTGCAGGTCCTTAAGCCTTTGCTGAGCCTGCTCTGCAGTAGCCTTGCCGAAAGTGCTGGCCTGCTCTGCGAGCACTTTGGTCTGATCGCCGAGCTGTTCTGCGAACTTGCTGGCTGACGACGCTGCCAGCTTTGCTTGAGCTTGCGCGGCCTCTGAATAGCGCTTGAAGAAGTCCATGCTGAATGATCTGCGAACAACAGAATGCTCAAGGTAGCCGTGATGGTTCTGCAGCTACAGCCCCGCAGCATCTGTCGAATTTCACGAATAGGCAGTCACCGTGCGCAAGTCATGGGACGCACCAGGGAAGGACGAGCTGACCACCTGTGTAACTGAGCACCACTCAGCACTGGTCCACCGGCTCTGCCAGCTCTCAGGGCAGGGGGATCATCTGCAGCTCGTGTTGTTGACCGAAAACAGGTTCACGCAAACAGAAAGGAAGGAACTGCTGTTATCAACTCTGTAGCTTGTGTCCTGTTTGAGGATTTGACCGCTGGGGAAGTTGTGTGCATTGTCCCGTTAGTTTTTTTATGTAGCGCCTTTGCAGCTTTGATAGCAGTCTCCTCTCTTACCGTTGCAGTAGCGTTGCTGTTCTCTCCAGGGCAACTGAACTTGTATGCAACATATCTGATTAGCAACCTTGCTTGGCGTCATACCTTGGACGCGGCGAAATCGACGCTGACTAGATACATTCCTGTGATCAGCAGTGCATGCGCCACCGCTGTCATCCGCCGTGATGAGCGCACACGCCAGCAGTCGCAATCCAGAGCACACTGTATTCGGTACGTATGATGCAATGGTGACCAGGTTGAAAACTAACCAGCTGAAGGTGTCACTCAAAGTCTGAGTGTTCTGTTGCCTGCAGTTGGGAACATACCATATGGTGTCACCGAAGAGATGCTCACTGAGATCTTTTCAGAAGTAGGACCAGTCAAATACTTCAGGTAATGCCTATTTGTAGTTGACAAATGAGGCTTGTTCTTTTTGTGCTGTTCATGGCAACAGGCTGCACCCTCTGTGTTGAGCAGAGACAAAAGGTTGCCTGCTTGCACATATACAGGCTAGTGACAGACAGAGAGACTGGAAGACAGAAAGGATTTGGCTTCTGTGAATATTATGACAAAGATACAGCTCAGAGTGCCATTCGCAATCTGGCTGGGCATGAAGTCAACGGCAGGCACCTTAGGGTAGACTGCACAGACGCAAGCAACGAAAAGGGTGATAGAAGTACGTTGCCCTAAAACAGTGTAACATGTAGCCTCGATGCAGGACATCAGGACATTGAGCTGACTGACTTCATGTTTGCATTGCAGAGGCCACTGAGAAACCACAGAGCAAATCCCAGGTAAGTAGGCATCAGTGGTGCTCACGGAAGAAGCAGTGTTCATGTTGCCTCTCTTCTGCTCAAAGATGCTTTCAGTCCAATATTTACATAGATGAGCTGATGTTTCAGGCGCATATAGTGACTGCTACAGAAGCAGCCCATGCTGCTCAAGGCATGGCAGCAGCCGTGGGCTCAACAAATCTCGGTCCAGGCCAAGACCAAATCACAGACGCCCTCTCCAAAATGCCTCGTGCAGCTCTGTATGACATCATGGCCCAGATGAAAGGTCTCATTCAGCAGAATCAGCAACAGGCACGCCAGATTTTAGTCACCAATCCCTCCTTGACCCGCGCTCTCTTCCAAGCTCAAATCCTGCTCGGCATGCTGAAAAACCCACTATCATCAGATGCAACCCCACCCCAAGCTCTTCCTCAGGGCCCCCCCCAGCAGCAGCCAGCCCCAATGCCTGGACCAGCTCCTCAGCAGCAGCCACAGCAGCAGCAGCAACAGTATCAACCGCCCCAAGTCCCACAGCAGCAGCAGCAGCATGCTCCCGCCATGAGGCCTCAGCAGGTTCCTCCCAATGCCAATGTGCAGTACCCACCTCAAGATATGCAAGGGCCTCCTCAGCAGGGTCTGCCGGGGGCGCCACAGCCCCTGCGTAACCCCCATGGACAGCCTATGGCAGCCATGCCAGGTGAAGCTTACTCAATACAAAGCTTGTGGGCAAATTTGCAAAGTGTATGTCGTTGACCATGTGGTCATGCACCTGTGATGTCTGGACCTAAACACAGGAACCCTCAAGTAAGACCCTTGGCAAGCTAACTCAATACTGCATATTTCATCAGTGGTTGTTGAATGGCTGAGAATTTGAATGGATCACTGTGTAAGGGATGACAGTATGCTTTGCTGGTTTGCATTGTCATCTTGCTAAAGCAATGCTATTCTTTTTCAGGGCGTGGTCAAGGAGCCCCAGGGCCGCGCCCTGCAGCCACAGTGCAGTCAGGTGCGCCTGGGCAGCAATATGGGCTACCCATGCAGCAAGCCCCGCCAGCTGGACAGGTGTGCCTCACCAATACTCAATGAACAGGAGCATTTGATGAGTGCAAAGCATGGCACTGTGGCCGCAGCCTCAGGCTGACATCTCATCAAGTTTGCACACCTGCACATGCACTACCTGATTCATCACATGCAACATGCACAAAGCTCCAAGCCAATCAATCTTTGTAAAAGAGCAACTTGTGTACATGCAAGCTGAGTAAGCACTTTTGTCAATGTTGTTGACCTGCATATGCTCCTTCTGGTCAATAGCTGGACAGTTATCACTGCTTTATAGGCTGGGCACCCCATGCCGGGGCCGGGGCCAGGCCCAGGGCAAGCAGCAAGGCGCCCCCATGACCCTAGGATGCGTGGCACTGACCCCCGCCAGCAGGCCCAGCCTCGCCCTGTACAGCAAATCCCTCAGCAGCAGCCTCAGCCGCAAGCCCAGCCTCAGCAGAATGCAGCTGCCAACTTGCCTGCTGAGCAACAGAAGGGTGAGTCAGCACCATGCATCACATGGGTCGAGCACTTACTAACAATCTGCCACACGCATCAGCCAACCAGCGTCACCTGACCATACCCCAACCAGTTTGTCCTTGTCAAGACTTAAGCTTCCCAAACACTTTTTGGTCATGAATCGTGCATTGCACAACAGACATAACTGCTGTGTGTACAGCTGTGTGCATGTACTGTGTGCTCTGTAACAAGCTGTACGTGCAAATGTAACATGGTGGGCGTCATGCCAAAGGCCATGATACACAGCTGCTTCCTGCCCATGATGCTCTAGAGTCATCAGCTTTCAACAACAGCATTTTAAGGTGGACAAGCACATGCATCGTTTGGAATATCTGGAATATTGCTCTCATTTGACACTGCATGATAGACCCAACGGTTTCCAATCTGCAATACCATTGTGACTGGATAGTGACAACGAGCTGCACACCTAGTTTGGATGCAGTCATAATGTGTCCTTCCTGGTCTGCAGTGCTGCTTCAGCAGATCATGCAGCTCTCGCCAGCTCAGATTGAGGGTCTGCCACCTGAGCAGAAGGCTCAAGTCTTGGCGCTGCAGCAGCAGATGGTAAGATGCTTGATCTGCAAGTTCTTATTCTGTACATTCTGACGAAGCGTGTGTCACATTATGTCTCTTTTCACCCAGCATGCCTGATGCAGACAGCACCACTAGAATGTGTGTCATGGGTCTGTTTGTGAGTCATGGTATTCCAGCATGCAACGGCTGCAATGCAATAGCGGAACCCTCTGGATCTGGCATGGTAAATGTTCTTGTCAACCTTGCATGTGATTGACGTGTGATGTTCTTTTGCAGCGAGCGCAACCCAGTATGCTTCAGTGACGACAGTGAGATGAGTCATTGCAAACAACAAGGCCTTTTTGGCCTGCCATTGGGATGGCAAAGTCAACGTGAGGTCTTCCACAAACACCAATCAAATTTCTGCCACTGTAGTCCTATGCCTTGAAAGTATTGTGGTGCTGCCAATCCCAAGAGCAACGACCAGTCTTGACACCCAGCAGCCAGTTCCAATAACAGGTACGGCCGTCGTAATGATTGCAACCCTGACGTCAGAGTTGTTGGTGGCCATATCATGTGTAAATTTGCTGTGACTTTATTGTAATCACATTCTGGATAGCAATGGTCCGATGTACAACATTGACAATGATGCAATTGCGTGAGGCACTATTTACATGACTAAAAGCAAAAAAAGGGTTTGTGTCAAGTCAGTCTCAGTACAAGCCTTTATGCTCAGATAGTCAGCAAACATTGCAGCGACATGTGCCAAATGCTAAACTTAGAATAGCATTCTGCCTGGCTGAAGTTGTTGCTGAATTTTGTTCTTAATCCTAGCCTGCTCCTGGCTAGTTGCAGCTCTGCTTTGCTGCAAGTTAGACCGCATGACTTCTGTCTGCTGCTGTACAGAGGTTGCACCAGGCTGCACCTTACTATTAGACTTCACCGACTGCTTAGCGGCGCCTGCACCCTTGGAAGCAGCAATTGCTGGCAGCTTGCTGCTGCGTGCTGTATTGCTCCTCGAGGTGCTTCCACTAGTAAAGCTGCTGCTGCTGCTACCAGAGTCAGACGCGGCTCTTGAAGCAACCCGCGATGACTTGGTGACAGTGCCAGCAACGACCATCTTCTTGTTGACAGGCTTGCCAGCGGTAGCAGCAGCTGCTGCCTTGCTGTTCTGGTAGACTTCAGCCTTCTGGCGAGTGGCAGGCAGGTTGGGCAACTTGGGCGACTCATTGAGTCTTGAGCTGCTGCGACTGGTGTAGCTGTCAGACCTACAACACAGGAAGGTAGACTCAGTATGTGAGCCAGGAGGTGGTATTCCTGTACATGAGGATCCTCAACTGAAAATTAATCAGCAGCCAGAGAGATCGGCTTGTGTCTGGCAAAGCTGATGCTGTGTTGCACAGGTCAAAGTGTGCAGTAACATGCTGACTTTGACCATATGTGCGGAGCTACATTAAAACCTACATCTCATCCCGCATCTGAGCGGATGCTTCCAATTCTCAACACTCAAGCAAACACATGCTTCCACGGAGCTTTGTGCTTCACCTGCTATAGCTGCTTCCACTGCTGTAGCTACTGTCACTCCCAGAATCAGACCCAGATGAGCTGGCAGAGTCAGGCCGCTGTTTGATGCCCTTTGCAACTATCTGACTTTGCTTCACGACAGAACTCTTGACAATAACATCACTCTTGATCCCCGCTGGACCCTTGGCCTGTGCACCAGCAATGGCCGGCAGTCTTGCCGTGACCGGCCTGCTGTCAGTCGTGTAGCTAGTGTAGCTGCTGCCACTCCTAGCGCTGCTATAGCTACTAGCACTTATGGTGCGGCTGTCAGAGCCGGTGCCTGACTGGGTGTAGGTGCTGCGTGATCCAGATGCACTGCCACTGCCTGTAGCAGAATCATAACAGGTTTTAGAGCCACGACATCTCACTGCTTTGCAAGGCTTGAGTGAGATGCTGTGCAAGTTGCCCTTTTCTAGTTGGTCTAGTCACCACATCAGCTTGCATGGCCAAAATGACTGGCATGTTGCTTTGTTGTGCTGCATTGCCATTGCATTGCCAGGCCACTCAGATGTGGTGCAAGGTCAGTGCAAAACAGGATTTAAGTGCGTAAAGGGGACAGCATATGTTCATGTGGACGATGTCAACTCCCAAAAGGCAGAAACAGACTGGGTTCAGTCCCACACAACACAAACAGCATTGAGGGCCACAGCCCATGTCGCTAAAGGCAGCAGCCACAGCCCATGTCGCTGAAGGCAGCAGTAGTGAGCAAAAGGCAAGGCCACAGCCTATGTAATAAAGGCAGCAGCAATGGGCAAAAGGGGAAGGCATACCTGAAAACGAAGCAGAGCGAGAGGACGTCCTTGCTGATGTGGTACGACTGGTTGACGCACTGCCACTGCCACTTCCATCACCAGAAACAGACCTAGACTCGCTACCACTGCCTGCACAACAACATTCAGGCTGGGAAAGCATGCTGATCACATCCAAGCGCCACTGTAGGACAATGTTGTTGGATGTGTGTACAGACTGGGCTTGTCTTTGCGACATGTGCAGCCTTTCTGAATTCCACTAACTGTTTGTGCATGCTTGAGGGGGGAAGGATGCGTGATCACACAGGGGCTGTTGCTGCTGCTGATGTGGTCGCAACAAATACAGGGAAGTGAAAGCAAACTTGCAAACTGCTGCTGACTCCTGCTTGAGTGCATCTTCTGGTTCGGTTTCTAATCTGTCTGTCACCACATGCCTTGCCAGCCATGCATCAGCATATGCAAGACACATCAGAGCAGTCTATATGTCAAGGCCACAGACTACACATCCACCATGGACCGTCACACTTTGGTGCTTGTCTATGAAAGTCTTACCTGACCCAGTGGCATAGCTACCACTGCTGCTGTAACTGCTGCCACTGCCACTGCCACTGCCACTGCCACTGCCACTGCCACTGCCACTGCCACTGCCACTGCCACTGCCACTGGCATAGCTGCTGCTAGTGTAGCTGCTACCAGAGCCAGATGATGACGCACTGGTCACATTCCGCTTGACTACAGTACTACTGACAGAAGCAGTTTCCACAGCAGCTCCAGCAGCAGCAGCTGTTGGGGGGATGAGGGGGCGCCCCCCAGTCGGGAGGGTGGAGGAGCCATCAAAGGGAGAGATACGGCCTGACTTGGTCACAGACATTTGACGCAGACTGGATGTGACCACTGGTGGGACATCACTCAGACGGGGAGTTGGCTGGACAGACCGCTCTGCATACCTGCAGCAGCATACGCTTTTGGGTATGATCTGATGCGCTGAGAAGTGGATTTGCAGTATGTAAGGTCTTGAGGTGTCTTGAGCATTGACATGCATTCAGCTTGACTTGCTGTGTTATTCCAAGGTCATGCATGGAGGACTGATGTGGCTGCCAAAAGAATTGATACACCATGCTACATACTTTGACGCACTGACTGGCAACATGGGCAAGATATTGGTACATGTGCAGTGTGCAATCAACTTGTGCACAATTTATCTCACAAACATGAGGTGATTGCCTGCTATGTCCCATACTCAGCACACGCAAATCTGAAGGAAACCTGCACTGACCTCTCAGGAAACTGTGCTGCCACACGCAGGCCAATCTGTTCATAGTACTCCTTGCTGTTAGGGTCATAACCCTCCGCCTCAATCAGATGGTCATGCACCTCATATGCATAGTATGTCATCTCAGAGTCCGTCCCAAACCAAGGGTTTCTGGCTGCCCACTGTAGAGCTTGGGGCTCTGGAGCATCCCCAACCAAGTTGCCCTGAAGCAATGTCGCCCTTGGGAATGAGGTCATGTCATCCTTGGGTAAGCATATCAAATAAACAAGTGACCTCTTTTGCAAGCTGCCATGAAAAGAGGCATGATGCAGTAAAGAGAGACAGAGACAGTATTCCATATACGTCATCAATGAATCCCCATGATGAACATGGCAAATCACATTGTCCATTGCTGTGCCCAAGTGAAGATGTATAGCCATGCGGCAAGCTTCGCTCAATGTAGTGATCATGAATCAGGCAGGAAGTGCACTGCTCATGGCTTACCTGTGCATCATACTGAGCAATGAAAGAGCCAGTGCGCTCCATCAGAGACTGGGTGGCGGGATCTGCATAGTTGAAGGATGATCGCGTCCGGTCGATGGAAGAGAATGTGCGGCCATTGGCGTACCCAAAGGAAGCCTGGCTTTGTGACCGCAACAGCTGCTCAGGGTTTTCCCCGCGGAGGACGCGATCCGCCTCACCAGGTCCAAGGGAAGACTGCGTGCGGCCCAGCCTGCTGCGCGGGCTGATGCTCACGGCGGCGCCGAGCGGTGTCGGCCGGAAAGTTCCTTCCTGAGCCATGTTATAGACCGCCACCTCAGCCATACCAGGCGCTGCCCGAATAGTGCCCGCCGAGCTGTCCTCATGCATCAAGGCCTGACCCTTGAACTTGAACAGAGGCTCTAGAGGTGAGAAAGCAGGCTCAAGACCAGGGTAGTCCTCCGCCAGCTTTTCCTTGCCTGTAGGCGTTTTGGACCGCTGTGCAACTTCGGCGCCCTCCTCCTCTCTGATGGAAGGAAGTGCCTTGGATGCTGCAGGACAGTAGGAGGGTGAGGAGGTCATCCCAAAAGGAAAGCACCAAGTGGCCCGGCCACAACATCAGCATGGCAAAGCATGAAAATGCTCATGCGAATGCTTATAAATAGAAGCAATCAATGCAGTTGCAGCATTTTCCCCGGCGCACCGTCGCTGACAAGCAGTACGTGCTGAAAGTGCAGTTCAACAGCATCTGGACCCATATCAAGAATCAAAAACAGCTTGCATGCTTGCTGACCGGCGTTGCTTGCAAGGCCAGTGAGCAACAGATACCTGTTGAAGGACGAGGTCTACGGGTCAGGACAGCCTGTTGCTGATCAATCATTGCAGCAAAGTCCTCCTGGTGTCTGCTTGCAGAACCGGTGCTTTCCTGCTCTGCCAAGACCACAGCAGCAAGAGCCTTGGCATCTTGTTCAGCTTGACAGGCTGCCCTTGCATCTTCTTCTGCCTTCAAGGCAGCCACCCTTGCTTCTTTCTGAGCCTTGAGGCCGGCAGCCCAGGCCTCCATCTCAGCAGCAGCCCTTGCCTCTTTTTCAGCCCTGAGAGCAGCTGCCTGAGCCTCTTCTTCGGCCTTGAGGGCAGCGGCCTGTGCCTCTTCCTCAGCCTGCCGAGCTGCCTGCTCAGCCTTGAGGGCAGCTGCCTTTGCATCTTCTTCAGCCTGGATTGCTGCTGCCTCTGCTTCTTCTTTTGCCTGAATTGCTGCTGCCTCTGCCTCCTCCATAATCTGGGCTGCAGCAGCCTCTGCTTCTTCTTCAGCCTTGAGGGCAGCCTGTGCTTCCTGTTCAGCCTGGCGAGCTGCCCTTGCTTCTGCTTCAGCCTGCCTAGCAGCCTACAGCAACAGCAAACAATGGCTGATGATCTTAGCCTGCCATTGAGAAACATCAATGCTATTTCTTCTATGAACACCACCAAGCTTTCAACTGTGCTTGCTTCTACTTCTCATGCGGTCACTTGTTCAGTATACTTCTAATTACAGATGTGCCCCCAAGACGTGTCCATGTCCCGCACTCCCTTGCACTTCCAACACTTGCTATTCAAAGGCAGGCTTGGCAGTCATTGTTATGTCAAAAGTCATCTTCATCTGGTATGATACTGACAGCAACACAGGATGCTGTGCACTGAGATCAAGTAACCATGAAAATACATGTGACGTGGCATCACATGACTTGAAGCCACAAAGCTTTACTGCTTCCAAACATGACGCTGCCAGTAACATCTATGTACGGCGCAAGGAAACTCCATCAAGGTGCAGATGCAGACATGGTAACAAGTGACGTAGTGATAGCCAAACATGTTTACCTCAGCTTGCGCTTTGGCTTGCTGTGCAACCACTGCTTCTTCTTCAGCCTGGCGAGCTGCCCTGGCTGCCTCCTCAGCCCTGAGTACATTCTGAGCCTCCAACTCAGCTTGCAGAGCTGCTCTTGCTTGCTGCTCAGCTTTCAGAGCTGCCTGTGCCTCTTCTTCAGCCTGGCGTGCTGCTCTTGCCTCTTCTTTGGCTGTGAGGATGGCTTGTGCCTCTTCTTCAGCCTGACGCGCTGCCCTTGCCTCTTCTTGGGCTTTGATGGCAGCCTGTGCCTGTTGCTGAGCTCTCTCAGCTGCCCTAGCATCTTCTTCAGCCTCTTGTTTGGCCTGCAGCACCAGCTTTCAGCTTCTAAGCTTCCTGACAACACAGCTACAACCACCAAGCACCAGCACAAATGTACAGTATACATGTGATGAGCTTGTAACACCACGAAGCATACTGTGTAACAAGGCCATACACCTTTGCTTGGCTCTGTGATATATTTCCTGACCTGCCCATCTGACCTTGCTCAAGATGTTTAACACTCACATGAGCAGATACGTTGCAGTGAATGCAAGGCTGCTGCAAGGAATGGCATGCGCCACAAAGCTGTATACCAACGGCTTTCAAGCTTTTCAGTGGCCAGCATAGTCACTTGCAAGGCAGACAATATTGTCTGGCCATGTCAGCAGCTGACACCAAAACATGAAGAGTTTCAGGCATCCTGAGGCTTACTCGCTTTTCATTCTGGTACCTATCTGACGCTCTATCATACGCCGCTTCTCAAATGGTTGCAGGTGGCACTTTAGGTTTCATGATTGTGCATTGAGGAGCCTGGAAAGAAGACTGTGGTCAAGTTGTTTGATCAAGTGCTAAGAAGGAATTGAACAGTCGGATAAAGTTTGCGGTGCATACCTGTGCTGCCGCTTCAGCTTGTTGGACTGCCAGAGCCTCCTGCTCAGCCTCCAGGGCATCGCTCTCCAGGGACTCAATGATGTCATCAATGACCAGTGACTGGTCCCCATTGGATGAGGACACATCGTCAGGGAAGGTGAAGTCAGCTTCCAGAGCAGCTGCTTGGATGGCTTCCTCCAGAACCTCCAAGCTGTCCCTCTCCTGTTTGACCAGCAGGAACTCAGCCTAGATGCCATTTAGAGGACAAATGACAAGACGAACTATGAGGCATGCATGCAGCACCAGAGAGCAAGTGACGGGTCCACTGTCATTCCTGCTCTTGAGGCTAAGGTCCAGCTGACTGCAAGTGACTCAGCATGCCATCCATTCATGCATGCATACTTTCATTCCTTCATTCATTCATTCATTCATTCACTCTCTTACTCATTCACTCACTCACTGAAGCTCTCTCACTCACCCACTAACTCACCTACTCACTCACCCACTCTCTCACGTACCCACTCACTCATTCCATGTTTTGCCCTAGGGCCAGGGTCACATTGCATGCCAAGAACAGTCAAACAGCCGTCACCAGTCAGCCCAAATCAGCATCATGGCAGAAAGCAGTCACCCGTTTCTCAGCAAGAGCTTTGTCTGCCTCATTGGGTCCAACAACAGCATCTGCCACTGGCTCAGCCTCCACAGCAGCTTCTGTAGCAACTTCTGCTGGCTGTGCAGCCTCAGGCTCTTCCCTGTGATCACAATTCACACTGTTTGCCAAAGATTTAGGAGAGCAGTTTATTTGACAAAGACCTTCATGTCAACCAAATTTATGTCACACACAAGACCGCGGCGGCCATATGTACTAGTTATTGTGCGGAGTCAGGCTTGCTGAGCAAATATATCACCAGCTGCGCCATTTGAAGTTGCTCTCTCCTGGGACTGCTTTGACTATAACTATAACAGACAGAGAAGCAACAAGCTAGCAAGATGCTGCATTGCCACTCATCATGCACAGAGAAAAAGCGTGAGCATCACCTCTCCTCCTCAAGAGGCACAAGGGCTTCAATGTCTTCAAGGGAGGGGAGCCCAACAAGTGCCTTCACAGCAGCCTTTACAGGTGCCGCTACTTCTTCTTCCTTCACAGGTGCCACTGTCTCCTCTTCCTTTGCAAGAGAAACCGGGCTGAGGGCACGCTGCTTGGGGCTCCAGCCCCTGATCTGTGATGCCTTAGCAGCAGCCAGCAGAGCTGCTAGCGCTCTCTTGGCTGCTGCTCTGTCAAGGAGTGACTGCTGCTTCTGTGCCCTGAAGGTGGCTGAGCTCCGGACAGGCAACTCAGCAGCAGTCCCGGACGCAAGTCCCACTGGCAGCAAATCAGCAGCTGTGATTTGAATGTCAGCACGCTGAGCAGGCGAAGCAACACGCTGTGCTATTGGGGTGTCTCCAGGCCACAGAAGCTCATCGATGGAAGCAGCACTAGGCAGTGGCCTCGGCACGTGCTGTGCCGCAGCGGTGGCAGCAGTACTGGCCACCTCAGCTGGGTCCTCCACAGCTGTGGCCTGGCTGCTGCTGCTTCTGGAGGAGTCAGGGCGGGAGGTGGGCCACACCAGAGCATTGATGGAGGCTGTTGTCCTCAGCCTTGGGAATGTCATTGGCTGCGGTGGCAGGCCCTGCTGCAGCTGTGGCTCACTGTGGTCAACATACAGGTGGAGGTGGTCACCACCGTCGTCCACATACAGGTGTAGATGAGAGCTGGCTCGGCTGCCGGCTGAGGAGACTCGCCGTGATATCGGCCACACCAATGCATTGATGGAGTCCAATGAATGAAGCCGCGGCATTACATGCGGCGGCTCTGACAGCTGCTGCAGAAGCTGCTGACTCATTGGTGTGTTCACCGATGGCCCCTGTCATGGTGACAGTCTTGCAGTCAGACTCTGCTGGTGGCACAGCACTTGATGCGTCGATACAAAACAATGGACACAGCCTGGTGGCAAAGACAACAAAGTCACAGGTACAGACTGCATGCTGGAGATGTGTGTATAGAATTTCAGCTGTTGTGTGATGAATGCAGATCAGATGTGCAGTTGGCATAAAAACTTCTAAATGAGCCTCATCTGGTTATAAACCCATAATTACAGGATGTGTGGCTCACAGACTGGATGTGTGACTGCATGTATGTTGGAATGTGAAAACCCCTTCCGCAGTTTGCCAGAAAGTGTGTCCAAGCCTGCATGGTAACAAATACCACAAGCACATGCATGTGGGTGCAAGCATTCTCACCTGATATTGATCGTTCAACACTGCATGCAACAAAATGAATGATGAGCTTGCTAAAGACAACACATCATATGATTTTAGATCAATGTCGGACGCACAGCCTACCTCAATAGGAGCTGACAAGGGCTCTGCTGAAACCCCAGCATCAGCCTCAGCTACCACAGCAACTGCCACGGCTTCCCTCATGACTACTCCATCAGCTGCTCCACCATCTGCTTCCATGACAACTGTGCTCACCACAACCATCTCAGGCTCAGACACCAGGGCCCCTGAAGAGGCTGCTGCTAGGGATGGCAGCTTCTGAGCTGCCTTGTGGAGCTGCTTCTTGAGGGCTTGAGCAACAGCCGGCTTGCGAGTGCCGCCATATGATGTAGCAGCCTCTAAAGCCAAATTGTCCACCAGCCTGTCTACCACTAGTGACTGCTGGCGACTGTAGTGGGTCATGCTGGCCTCCTGCATGGCCTGCAAGACAGCAATCAAGATGAGAGGGGTATTGCTTATTCTCCTGATCTATGCTGTCTATCATCAAGGGTGGGTCTTTGTAACATTGCCAATGGCGCTGCATTCATGTCGACAACAGCGCGATATGCTTGCATGGTGTGACTCCTGGTACGTAACGAGATGAATCATTAGTAAGTAAAGCCAGAAATTTGATACAACAGATGACATACCGTCCTTTTCTGTTTATGCAGGTGACGCAGGCAGCCAAAAAAGTTGAGAGTCAGTCACAGCAAACCATGCCCTACAAATTAGCAAATTTTATGGACTTAAACCTGTGACCAAGCGACTGCAGTCAAAGCGCTGTCATATGGCTGTATAATGATGATAGCAATGACAAAAATAATAAAAATAATAAAAATAATAACAACAATAATAACAACAATAATGGTTGTGTGCTGGGAAATGAATCATGAGTCAGTAGCAGACCTGGCCAGCCTGTTGCACATCATGCTCTTGTGCAGCACTGGTAGCCACCTCAACCCTGAGCTCCTCCACCAGACTGTCCACCTCAGATCTTAGGCTCTCCAAGCTGCTCCCCTCAACCTCACCGCTCAGAGCAGTGACCACTTCTTGCACGGCTGCGTCACGGTCCGCCTCTTCTTCATCAAATGCTGCCTTCGTCAGGGTCTGCATTGCAGCAGAGAAGCAGTAAAAAGCACGCCACACATCTTGTGTCACTCCCTACAGCTGTGAAGTGCAATCAATCAACCAATCAGTTTAAACTTCTGTCTTCAGGACTCATCAGGGGAGTCAACAGACAACCACTGGGAAATCAATATACACTAAGCACTCAATGTTCTGAAGTGCAACAGTACAATTCACTACTAGGTGCAGCAAAGTTGCCATCAGCACAGCTGGGGCATGCACTCTACTGTCAGGTTTGGGGATCGGCATCTGATTGGTGAAACAAGTCAAGAAAGACGCTGCTTATGTGACTGTAATGGGGAGAAGCTCACTAAAGCATTATGCAGGTGCGTCATGTGCATAGCTGCATTCACATGACATAGCATGGAATTTTTAATGCAAACTGATTGAAAGCCTACCTGCAGGGTTGACTGGAGAGCAGCCTCTTGCACTATGCTGAATTGCTCACATGCCTCATCACCTAGTGAGGCCAGCACAGCATGCACAGCATGCCTCTGCTCAGCTAGTTCAGACTCTGCAGCTGAATGACCAAGAGCTGAGATCACTTCCTGGACAGCTGCTGCATCTTGGTCATCAGTTGCGCGAGCCACTTCTGAACCAAGGGATGTCACCACAGCTGCCACAGCTGCAGCCTCCTGTTGGTCATAGGATTGAACAGCCTCCACAGCCAGGCCACCAACAGCCTCGGTAGCAGCCATCTGTGCCTCCTCTTCCTCATAGACTCTAGCTTGGGACTGCAGGCTGTCGACCAAATCTCCAATGGCAGCTTCCTGGTCAGCTTCATAGTAGCCGGCGGCTTCTGCACCCAAGCCGCTGACTAATGCTGTGACTGCCAAGTCTTGCTGCTCATCATAGTGCTGAGCAGCTGTAGCAGAGAGATCTGCCATTGCTCTGTCAAGTGCTGCAGACTGGTCTTGAGCAAAGTGCACAGCAGCGTCTGCTGTCACTGCGTCAACAGTCGCATTGACAAGCACTGAGTTTTGACGCCTGTAATGGGCAGCTGCATCTGCGGCAAGACTGATGACTAATCCATCAACTGCTGAAACAGCTTCCTGGTCAGCTGCATCTGCAGCGCTCTGAGTCAGGCCTGTCATGACATCCAGCACATCTGAGTCTTCATGCTGACTGTACTCAGCTGCTGCTTGTGACTCCAGGCAGGTGATGATGTCACCAACTGCTGCATCAGCTTCTTGCTTGTCATCATTGACAGCTTCAGCACCCAAGTCACTCATGAGATCTCTTACAGCTTGGTCTGCATCTGACTCATTAGCTGCCTCAGCCAAAAATTTGATGTCATCGAGGGCGGAGTCAATGGCTGCTGACTCATCCTGAGCATATGAGTAATCTGCCTCAGCCTGGAGAGCATCCAGCGTGGCATCAATGGCTGATGACTCATCCTTGGCATACTGGGCATCAGCATCCGTCTGAAGGCCTGCCACCATGCTGTCCACAGCTGTGGCCACCTCAGCCGCATACTCCTCAGCGGTGTCATCACCCAATCCTGCTACTGTGCTGTCCACAGCTGAGCTCACACCTTGAGCATACTGACTCGCTGCCTCAGACTCAAGACTCATCACAGTATCATCCACGTCAGAGCATACCTCCCTGGCATACTGCGTCACTGCCTCTGACTGCATGGAGTCCAGAGCAGAGTCCACAGCTGTGGCTGCATCCCTGTCAGACTGTCGGATGGTGTCCTCACCCAGCTGGTCAATGATAATGTCAACAGCATTTGCCTGGAGCTGGCTTTCAGCAACCACGGTTCCTGCTGCCAAGCTGTTCACAATGTCACCTGTAAGAAAAGAGGCACACGTCATGACCATGCTGCCAGTCTGTTTGGATTGCCATGTGTGCAGAATCGCACCACAGCCATGCACCTGCCTCATGGCTCAACAAGGCCAAATTTGAATGCAATGTTCTGCATATCTTGACCAGCATCTAGCATGCCCCCAGTGCTGAGGGCAGTTTGACAGCAGTGCAACACATCACAGACATGGGAAAGCCACAGCATACCAACTGAGGGAGCTAGCAGCTGTAGCACACAACAGTATGGTAATGCTGCCACACTGTGTGGTGTCTGCACAGCAGTATAGGGGCTGACCTTAGGGTAAAGACATGTGTTGCATGAACGAATGAAGGGATGAAAATCCAGGCAGGCAGAAATGACTGAATGAATGCATGAGTGAAGGAATGAAAATGAAGAAAGCAAGGAGGGAGTGCATGAATGAAGGGAGGGATGGTTGGATGGATGGAGGATTGGACAAAGGAATGGATACATGAATGACCAAACATCCAAATGAACAACTGAACAAACAAACAAACGAACAAAACATTCTTACCAGCTGTGGTGGCTTGCTCAGCCTCATCTGCCACCAGAGTCTCTTCAGCCAACTCTCCTAGGGCTTCATTCACAGTTGCCAACATCTGTTTGCTGAAGTGGTCAGCAGCATCGGCCTGGACTTCCTCCATTATCTCGCCACTGCCAGGCTATCACTACTCTGGTAGTGATCAGCTGACTGGGCACGTAGATCATCCATGACAGTGGCCACCGCTGCAAGCTGATCTGCATTGTCTGCAGCTTCTGTTTGCTCTGTGAGGCTCGTGACTACAGTCTCAACCTCTGTCACCTGCTGTGAGTCATGCTCATCAGTAATACAAGCTATGAGGGTAGTCATGGTAACATCCACAGCTTCTGATTGGTCAGTGGCGTCAGCGGTGGCCACAGCTGAGGTGAGAGACTCAAGTGTGATGTCGATGGTTTGGGACTGATCTTGAATGACACCAGCCTCGCTGTCGTGTCCCAGGGATGCCATTGTATCATCCACCACAGCTGTGGCATCAGCACTGTATTGTGCTTCCACATCTGTGGTCACTCTCTCAAGAGTGCTGCTCACAGCCAAGTCAGCGTCCACATCGTATCGGTCACTTGCGGCAGACTGCAGCATGGCTGCAACTTCTGCAGCAGCTTCCTCCTGGTCAGCGTCATAGGCATCAGCAGCAGCTGTGCTAAGGCTCTTGACCAGGTCAGTCACAAAGTCCGACTCATACTGTGTGTCTTCATCAGCTTCGTCAGCCTCCGCAGCTGTGGAGATGGCGTTTATGGCTTGTGACTCATCATCAGCTTGCTGTGCAGCTGCCTCCAAAGCTGCTTGGTCTGCCTCCATGGCAGCAGACGCTAGACCAGCTTCAAAGTCCTCTTCTTGAGCATCATCCAGCATGAAGTCGGTGGTGGCTCGGCGGCTTGACTCTACCACATGGGACTGAGCGGTGGCGATGATGTCATCAGCGGTGGCCCGGCCTAGCCTGGGGTGCAGCAGCACATCTGGTTCCCTGAGAGACATGTGCCGTCTGAAGCCATGCAGGGGTAGGCTGGGGTCAGACTGGACCTGCTCCATCAGTAAACTTGTCTGAGTGTCCACTGTCACTGGCTCAGTTGGCTCAGTTTCTGAGTCAGCTTCCTCATCTGAGTACTGAGTCTCTGCCTCAGCCATGTCCACTGAGTGCTTTGAAAGCTCAGCCTCAGCTGCTTCAGCTGGCTTTGCCCTACTTGGGCCGGCCATGCTGGGATCAGCCCTGATCATTCCTGCCCTTATGTCAGGCACAATGGGACGCAGGTATTCCTCTGTGAACCTACTGTGAGGAAGCCGCCTGGGCTCAGGCTGACTCACGCCTTCACTGGCAGCTGCTTTAGCAGATGCAGCTGCCTTGGCAGCTGTCTTGGAAGCTGCAGGTGCAGGTGCAGCTGCCTTGGAAGCTGGCGTAGCAGCTGGAGAGGCTGCTCTTGGAGACGCAGCCTTGCTTTTCGGCAGGCTTGGCTTTGGCGTCAAGGGTATGGCAGATAGGGTTTTGCTGACCCTACCATAATCCCTGCTGGGGAATTTCAGCCCTGGCCGGGTTGGCATCTGAAGGTGGTCCAGAACACCCGCAGCTGGGGAGTTTCTGCCAAAGCCTTTGGTGCCTGAACCTGATCCCAGGGACAGGGCATGACGCTGCAGAATGCCCTTCGGGAAGCCCAGGGAAGAAGAGGAAGTTTGCAGAACTGACTGGTCAGGAGGAAGGGAAGGCTTGATAGGCCCTGCAAGACAAATGCAATCAGCATGACATCATGGCAATGACACCATGACAATGATGCCATGACAATAATGTATGGTCATGACATTGACCATGATGATACAGCCTAGAAATCTGTGCTGCCGTCGCAAAATGCACAGCCAGGTTGGAAGGCAATGTAAAATACAACTGCATCCTGTCCTAGCCCAAATCAGATGCTCCTACAGATCTCTTATGCATGCGCCTTTATGTAACGATAAGCATACAAGGCCAGAGCATCTTGAACCCTGCACCTTGACTGGAGCATATAGTTGCCAGTTGTTGGTGTTAAGGTTTGACTTGGCTTTCGCTCAACTGCATCACTGCAATCCTTTTCCAATGTGAGGCATGATACCTCAATCACCTGACGCATTGTCAGTGTCCAATTAAAGATCCCAGGGTTTTGAATTGGTAGCATACCTCTTGCAAGACTCTTCTGGAATTCAGCCTCCATTGCAGCCAACTCAGGAAAGGCCTCCACCCCTGGCAGGGGGGCAGCCCTCCCTGCACCCCCCGTCTGCATGGCGCTCGGCAGGGTGGAGAATGCTGAGGAGTTGACGGACAGCACAAAGGGACCTCTGAGGGTGCCTGCCCTGGAGGGCTTCGGACTGACATCTCGCTTGGGGCTGATGTCCCCCCGGGGTGGTGAAAGGTTACCCCTGGGCGGAGAGAGGTTGCCCCTCTTGGGACTGCTGTTCTTGCTGGACCTGCACACACATCTTAATTGCTGAGCAACAGGTTGGAGGTCAGGAGCCAAGAAGGCACTGCAACAGCAGCGTAGTGGTGTTCTTTGCATTTGGTGCAGTCCACGCTGAACCTGAAAGGGTGTGGCTTCAGGCAGCGTGCATGCTATGCTAAGGCTATGGAGCATTTGGATTTGTAGCGGCACCTTTTGAGTGCTTTTTCCAACAGCAGGTCAGACACAGAGCAGGCAGATAAAGCTGAAATGAAGGTGATCTTGAAGCACTGTACATCTCTGCAAGCAAGCAACCAGACAAGCCAATTTGGGATCAGGACACCATATTGCTTCAGTCATACATACAACATGTGAGTGCATCAATGACTAACACACTCAGCACTCTGGATGACCCAGTGGCACAGTTGCAGAGGATGCCTTCAAGAAGTTGCTTGCATTGTAATGCTACATAAACAGAAAAGGTTGAAAGAGCCGTACCTTTCTGATCCTTGAGTGTTGTAGTCATGCTGAAGAAGACGCATGCGCTCTGGGCTGCTGCCAAAGGGCATGGACTGATCCACAGATCGATCCATTAATCTGATCCCCGGCAGTGCACCCATCTGCTGAGCAGCCCATGCATCATCTTCAGCCACACTGGAAAGGCTGCCAGGCATGAACTCAGAACTGCCCTCTGCATCCAGCCCTTGCAAGCTGGAAAGAGTCCTAGGGTGGGCAGGTGAGCCCCAAATGCTCTGGACGTTTTGGGAGGAGAGGGAGGGGTAGTGGGTGAGGCCCTGGGGGTTGCACAGGGAGGGGTAGGTGGCAAGGGGTTTGTCCAGGGTGTTGTGCCTCATTGGGGCTGCATTCGCCCTGCCTTCCCAAATGTTCTGCAACACACATGCACTGTGTCACGGACAGACAATGCACAAGTGTGACCTCAGAAGGCTACTCAACAGCACCTAGACTGCCAGCACTGGGTGATGCCATGACTGATGCAATGACTCAAGCACCCTACAAGTCAAGATACAGCCGTGTACAGCTGCATTCGACAATGTGTACTCACACAGCTGCCATGCAGGCTTGCAGGACAGCACAGGTGTCACAGCACAAAGAAGCAACAACAAATGTCGGGCAAACATGTGCTAACAGGGTGTGAACTTATGCAGGCTGAAGGACACTGTCTGAGATGGGAAATGAACATGTTAGCTTTTTCCCCCTCGGGTCGCTCTTTTGTGTGTTTTGCTACTGGTACGCTGTTTGAGAGTTTGTTGGATCGCACTCAATGGCAGACTCACCGGCTCATGCTCAAAGTCAGGGTCGCGGTACTGCCATCACCGCTGTGGCTCCTGCTGCGCTGCAAGGCAGTGGAGAGCTGCTTGTTCTGGCTCCTCAGCTTGCTGATGGTGCCCCTGAGGTTCAGCACCAGCTTGTCCTGGGGGTCCAGGATGCACAAGGGGTTGCACTTCACCCTCAGGGCCATGCTGGCAAAGTGGAGCGTGTTCAGGGTCTCCTCAGCCTGAGCCTGTGCACACAGGCAAATGGTATTCAGGATCGGGAAAGACACAGGTTTGTTGAGGTGCACCACCAGCTGTTCCCTGGGGGGCCAGGATGCACAAGGGGTTGCATTTCACCCTGGGGACCACCCTGGGGACCGTGTTCACAGGGTCTCCTTTGCCTGAGCCTGTGCAGATAGGGAAATGCTGCTTAGGATTGGCAAAAACACCAATCTCTTGAGATGTACTACTGGCTTTTCCCTGGGGGTAAACCCAGCACAGGGGGTTGGACTTCACCCTGAGAGAGATGCAGGCACGGTAGAAGCTGTTTAGTGCCTCTTCAGCTTGAGCCAGCATACACAGAGACAGAGCAGACAAGCTAGCAATCAGAAAATGCAAAGTCAGCTTGAGCCTGTACACAAAGAGACAGCAGTAATAAGACGGCCGTCAGAAGATGCAAATTCAGCTTTTGCCCGAACACATAGAGACAGCAGTGACAAGACGGCCATCAGAAGATGCAAAATTCAGCTTTGGCCCGAACACATAGAGACAGCAGTGACAAGATAGCAGTCAGAAGGCACAGATTCAGCTTGAATCTGTACACAAGGAGACTGCAGTAACAAGACGGCAGTCAGAAGATGCAAAACCGGCTTGAGCCTGTACACACAGAGACAGCAGTGACAAGATGGCAGTCAGAAGACACAGGTCCGTGCAAATTCAGGAGGCGCTTGCTCAGGCCATTCAAGCCACACCAGAATCCTGAATGGGACTCATATGCATGTCATTGTAGGCGACACTGTGCACACAGCCCCACTGTTTCAACAACCGTTTTTTTTGTTTTTGTTTTGGGGGCAACCAGATGTTTTGACTGACCCTGCATGGTGAGCGGCAGGCCGATTGGGGGACAGAGCTTTGACCGTTGGAATGCGCTGTTTGGTGCTCATTTCAGTGCACCAAATCGTGTCTGTTACAACACGTCATTAGTAGATTCAAGTGAGTAGATGCAAGATGAGTACTGACAATGCATACGATGTTCCCCAAACGAGCAGCACCACTGCAGAACAGCAATGGCTTGGCATGTATGGAAGGCAATGGTTTGCAGACTTGGTTGTCACAAGTCAGCTTCAAGACAAAATACATCACACATGCTGGTGGCATGCGTGGGATGAGCCACCTTTGAAGGGGAGCAGCAGGCCATCATGAGAACGCGCCCATTGCCCTTGAGACCCTCGTACAACAGCTTGGTCAGCGTGCTGTCCCTGTAGGGAATCACCGGAGGCACCGAACTGCACCACACATGTTGACAGCATGAGTCACAAAGCACAGGCAGTTTTCCTGGAGTGAAGAAACACAGAAATGAAAAGTCTGCGCATTGATTACTGTTGGAGCCGCTTCAGGCAGCGGGTTCAGCTGGGTGGGATGAACTCTGTAGCAGGCTGCAAGGTGCTTTAGTCTGCGTGACGCCAAAGCTTCAATGAGCAATGTGCATGCTTTGCATGTTCCATGCATTGCCACAGCGGGGGGGGGGGGGGCAGAGGGGGGGGGAGGCACTGTGAAAACTACTTGCCAACACAGCAGGTCAGAATGCTACATGAAAGTTTGCAATTTGTGCTGACACCGTGCTCATTAGTAGAGCTAATCTGGTTGACTCAATCAAGAGATGCGCCTTTGGTGTTTTGATAGCATGTTCTGTCATGCTCATTGTGGTGGCAAACATCAGCTCAGAAGCAATGCACACGTTGCTGCTGCTGTCATCAAGGCAGCCTACAATGTGGTTCCACAGTTTGTGCATTGCTGCTACTGCTCTATTGCTGCTTCGTCAGAGATGACAGTAGAGAGCACACATGGCATGACCATGACTCAGCAGAATGAAGGCAGTGATGGCAGACCTGAAGGAGGTTCTGCGCATGCTGAGGCCGGCCAGAACCTGTCCTAGGGTGAATAGGCTCCTATTGATGGACCCCGTCTCCCTCAATGCAGCCTCACCATCATTCCCAGTGGTCTGCACCACACACAGCAAGCGCTGTCAGTGTCACAGGCTCCTGTTGATAGATCCTGTCTCTCCTAATGCAGCCTCTCCAGCGTTCTGGGTGGACTGCATAAACACACAGCAAGCGCTGTCCGAGTAAAAGGCTCCTGTTGCAGCCTCCCCAATGGCACACACACACGCACGCACGCACGCACGCACGCACGCACACACGCGCACGCGCACGCGCACGCACACACTAAAAGCTGTCATTATGGTAGGCATCGAATGTGGTCCTGTTTATGCATGTGCTGTATGGTCAGGCCTTGTTACTGATGAACATATGGCCTGTCGAGACGCCCCTCCATATGGGTTGCATTGGACTGCACACTAGAGTGAAGCTTTCCCAGCTGCTGCTGGACCACACAGTTGGATGTGTCAAGGGCTCAGCATTGCTTGCAGGACTTCATGTCGATTTGTGTCCACCTAATGGTAGACAGCATTGCAGCATGAGACCACGCTGTAAAATGGGCAGATAACATGACAACACCAGGACCTTCTTGTGATCAACAGCATGAGCAAAAGAGCAGCATGTTCCTCCCACGGCATATTTGAGCCATCATTTGGGTTTTGCTGCATGAACAGCCGTACCTTGAGTCGCTCACTTCCAGCCAAGTCAACTAGCACCAGCTTGCCATACTTCTTCATTGGTGGCCCAGCAGTCATGACACTGCCAGGCCTGCTGCCCATGGAGTTGCCTCTGTTCAGCAGAGGAGTGGTCTCAAACTGGAGAGTCATGATGCAGTGACCACGTGAGGAGTACTCGTTCAGCCTGTGTGACCTGCAACATCACAGGTGCAATTGCCTTCAGCCTAGACCTACAAAGGAGTGCTGCTTGTGGTGTTGCCAATGCTTGGGAGGACAGTATTGCACTGTAGTTGTGTTTCTTGAAATGTGCGTCGTGGCCATGCCATTGTTTATGATTTGCTGCTTGACAAGAGCAAATCTCTTGCAACGCAGCAGAGTCCACAATACATGGCAAAGCACTAGTAAGCTTCCCGGAAGCGACTGTACAAAGCGGCATCAGAAGGGTTCTGTGAATGCTGAGAGCAGATGTCTGATGTTGGCATGGCAGATAGCAGACACCAGGCAAGTCTTTGCTCATTGATAAAGATTGTCAGTGAAACACCCTGACCTGATGTGGCGAGTAGTCAGCGCCTTGTGCATGAAGCTAAGAGCATCTGCACAGGTGGCACAGGGCACTTCGGCAAGGCCCTCCACAAAGAAGCCCCTATGCTTGTCATGCCGGACTGCCAGGGGAATCTGCTTGCTGCCAGCCGCTAAATCAGACACCTAGACAGCATTCACCAGTAATCAAAAACTCCGCTGATACCGATGCCGTGACTTGCATGAATCTTAATACACATCTATATTGTGTGCAAGGTGAGGCTGCTTGCTGCCAGCTCCCAAGTCATACGAATGTGCATAAATCACCATCAGTCATGCACAGCCTGACCAGTTAAGACAGTGCAATCTGCATGATCATTGCCCGGCACTTCTACTGTTTGAAATGGCATTGTCTACAAGCCGTTCCTGCTGTGTATCTGATCTTGGTGGGTTTCAAAGCAGCTGACAAAATTTCTGATCTACGCGTCAGGTGGGATGTCTTTGCTCATTGTTACAAGACCCTCAGCTGTCCTGGCTGTTTGCTTACCTCTTTGTGATAATCCTCACAGCAGCTGGTCAACATGCATGTCAGCTTCACATTTGCTCTTCTGGGTACGAATGCACGACAACAAGTCCTTGCCATTTGCTGACCTGTTCATGGTACACTTCACAGCAGCTGGCGCGCACTTCCACACGCATATCTGACTGATGGCCTTCAATGCTCTGGAAGACGTTGGCGTAGGCTCTGGCCAGGAAGCCATCATCTTCAGTCAGCAGCTGCTGCTTGTCAAAGTTGGTAGTGCCCAGGCGAGGCCCTATCATGCTGTATGTCTTCCCCTGCAACAAAAGGCACACGTCTGGTGTCACCAGAATGCTGTTCACATGGTGCTCATGCCTGTCAATGCCAGTGATAACTAGGTGGGGCTCAGTCATGCTGTATTTTGTACTGTGCCCTGAAACAGCACAGTAGCTTGATGTTTTGCTTGCTATTGCAACATGCTGATTCGCATGCTGATGATGAGAGTGGCTTGAGTCGAGTCAAGATGAGATTTGAAAGTGTTCATCTCATGTGCTTATGAAGTTGCAAATTCATACTTGCTGACATTGTCACTATGCATGTTGCATTGTGCAGTTGAACGTTTGATTCTGCCAAGCTGTCCTGTTCTCCACCCTTTGTGATTGGTCATCTGTCAGGAAGTCTTACCGAGCCTGTCTGTCCAAAGGCAAAGACAGTAACAGCAAAGCCTTGCAGTGCCCCATCCACCAAATCATCCACATTGCATACTACGGCAACGCTTTCCTGCATTCAACATGCAATCTCAGTATATCGGTCACATTGGCCAAAGCCTTACTGGGCCAATATCTGGATCTTTGATGCGCAAGGCAATCCTGCAAAGGCATACCTGACTGACGCTGCCATCAAGGCAAGCGTCTAATGTATACTTCTTGGCAGTGCCTTTGAGGCTTGCGTGTGATGGAAGCTGAGGCTTGTCCCCAACTCTTTCAGGCACCAATACCTGTAATGAGTCAAGTGCTTTGACACTGGAGTAGCAAAGGTCAGGCTGCTGCCATGAAACCGCGCTGTGCATGCTGGCACTGCTGAGAGTTTGTTACAGTTCTGCTTACCTGCACGTGCTCTTGACTAGGACTACAGGCCACAGCAAGCTCTTCATTTGCTTCGTGCCCAATAGGTGGTCTGACTCTAACCAGCACCTGCAAGTGCGGATTTGCATCAGCTGTGAGGCAACACCACAGCCATTGCTGCAGCACAACGTAACACCGAAAGCTGTTAGGGCAACAACGGCATCTACAAGACAGACCTGTATTCGGTTTGTGCCTGAAGACTCTGCGTCCAGACCGCTCATGGCTTGCCCGCTGATTGATCACAAGCCGATTCTCCGATTCGTCGGATCCTTGCGCTCCTAGCGCTTCTGGCCCAATCAATCCGAGTTCTCGATGATTGGGCAACCCGCGCAAGCGTCAATCAACCGATTGGCCACATGGTTCTGGTGTGGCAAGGCCTCTGCACTTTACTGGAAGATTCGCATCGCGCAGAAGACAGCGGCTTTGCTGCAGGTGCCGATGCTCAGCTCATCGAAAGCAAGGCCTGCAACGCCTGCGGAACATTTAGATTCCAAGATTGCCAGCAGTGCTGGATGTTGACTGCGCGACCGCGTGCGTGCTACATTGCGTCCTGGAGTGTTGGCCACAGTGCATCATTGCAGGTTCATGACCACCATGGATATCAACATCGAATCTGAGGATTTCGAGTCGGGTGAAATTGCAAGGGCATATGCTGTTCAAGAGGCTCTACAGACTGCCTTCGACAGTGCATACCAGCAAGCTGATGAGCGGCAGCTACATGCTGACGTGATCAGCCATACCGTGGATAGTTGTATGCAAAGTTGCGTCTCTCTGTTGGAAATGACCTTCGTTAGCAGGGAAAGACAGCCTCTAGATCCTGACCCCCTCACTGAAACCAGTTGGCAGCCTGATCCTGAAGCACAGCCATGTGCGCCAGATACGTGGATGAGAGGCGTCATCCAGGTCAGGCAGCCGCAAAGGCAGCCTAGTGTCAGCACCACAGGTGCTTACATTTGGCTCACTGCAAGTCCTTTGAAGCCCTACCTAAGTGCACCTGCATAATTGCTGGGACCAGCTGTGCACAGCACACACTTGACATGTTACTCAGAGAAAAAGTCAGCACGCAGGTGGTACAGCTAGTCCAAGCAAGCCTCCCCTGTCACGGGGTGGAAGCACCAGAAGCAACCAAGCTTCAAGTTCGCCACGCATCAGCAAAGATTTGTCTCGGGTGCCAAGCCGCAGAACAAGTCGCGAGTCATTGTCTGGGCATGATGACTCAGCAACAAGCACTTCATCCAGGAAGGTTTGTGGCATGACCGTTTTACACTCCTGCAAAACCAAGTGCCCTTTGCTGGTGCACGACTGCCCCCAAGGCTTTTCAAATGCATGACTGCTCCTAGGCAAGAGAGTCTTAAAGATCTGCACTACAAATATACATTCCAACACAGCATGCTTTCATTGAACCTGGATGATGATTCATGCGTTCGTGCACATCAGCATGATGTCTGCTTACCAGCAAGTCCTGTGGTCACATTGCTGACATCAGCTCGTTGACAATTATCAGAATTGCACCTAGAGTGAGCCATCAGAGCAACTCAGCAGTGGGTAGGCTAACGCCAGAATGCCCTGTAGATGCCGCAGAATGGCAATACATGATGTGCGTGGGGGAGAGCGGGAGCAGCAGCAGCAAGAGAGCCAGCAAAAAGGAACTCAGCAGAAGTGTGTTAACAGAGCAAGGAAAGGCATTACCATCACAACAACGGCACATGGCCAAGAAACACAAGCTTCTCTTCATTTGCCATAGGATGGTGCTACATCGCGGGCCTTACAGGGGAAAGCAGGGCCAGCAGCAGCAAGAGGGCCAGCCAAGACAGGGCCACAACAGGAGATTGAGGATAGGCTGAGGGAAGAGGTCGCCATCAGGAAGAAGGAGCAGCAGCGGCATGCAGAGATGCTGGCTAAGGAGGAGGAGGACCAACAGAAGTTTGAGGCCCTGCATAAGCAGCTGCGTGGCAAGGATTATGGCTATGATCACAAGGGGCAGGTATGAGCGGCTGATATAATGGTGCCTTGATGCTGCATGCATAAGAACACGGGTGAGGTCCGGCATTGTCATGTGACAAGGAATATGGCCATGATTTTACTGTTCCTGAGCTTGAACTGCTTTTCAGCTTGGATGCTGGGACTTGCCTGTTTGTTGCAGAACTATAGGCTGTTGTTGAACTGCATGTGTCACGTCATCAGCGCCAACATTGGATGGTCACGTCAATATCAGCACATATAGCTTGGAATATACCTTGATATGTGTCAAATGCTGATGCAGATTGTGGTCATCAATAGCGTTGATCCAGACAGCCTGCCACCAGTAGCAGCAGCTCCCACAGTCACCACAGCAGCAGGTGAGAAGAAGCAGCGGCAGAACATGTCTCAGAAGCCCAAAGACCCCCCTGCAGACTCCCCCAAGTCAAAGCCCAAGGCCACTTTAGAAGCCGACGGCCCAGACTTCATTGCAGACAAGAAAGAAGTCCAACCACCTGTTGTGGACACCATCAAGCTTGCAAGTGGGATCAGTCTTAGGGCAGGAGCAACCGTGCAGTCAGGACCCAAGAGGGTAGTTGACATAGACCACATGACCAAACGTGACCACGCTAAGTACCTGGTCAGAGCTGCAGCTGAGAATGTAGTGACACTGACTGGCGCGAAAGGCACAAAGGGCAGCAAGCTGCCTACTCAGGGCAGCCTAGGGGGCAAGCTGCAGGCACAAGGCAGCACAGCTGCCAAGCTGGCAGGCATTGCAGCACAGGTTGGCAGCTCTGCTACACAGCCTCTGAAGCAGCGATTGCAGCAGCAGCAGGCAGCAGGGAGTGGCTCGCTGGCGCTGCTTACGCAAGTGTCTGACAATGAGCAGCTGAAGTGGGCTAGGGACGGCGTGCCCAGGAAGGTTGCAGCAAAAGTAGTGGAGAGACCACCGAGTCCAGTTGATCCTAATTTGGTTTTACTCAGCAGTGCAGACTGGGGGTTGATGTCTGCAGTGAAAGGCAGATCGCCGGCACAGTTGCCCTCCAAAGAGGCCTTGGATGCAGGTCAGGCATGCGCTTATGTACTGTGCATCCAGTGATTTGATGTTGTGTCGTCTAGAGCAACTGTTGAGTCAGGCGCTGCAACTGTCACAGTGCCTGTGCTGCAGCCAGTTCATGCTGAGCGCAGAGCTGCCAGACAAGCCCTTGTGTGAATGGCATTTTGCATGGTGAGTGTTGCACAGCTGCGAGTATGCTGAGTTGTGAAGCATCAGTAATGCGTTGCTATGCATATCCAGCTTGCACACGTCAAGATTTGACATTTGACAGAATTGTATTGATGTGTTCATATTTGGGGCATCTGCAGACCTGCCAATGCTGAAGACAAGGGATAGGGCGTTCAAGCGTGGACAGATTGCCAGCATTCCAGTGGCTGCAGGGCTGCGATCAGATATGGCAACTCCACATGTGGATACTTATGGCGGCAGTCTTGGCTGGGCACAGTGATCACAAACTTGTCCTTCACGATGCTTTTACAGTCTTTGTAAGACACTTCAGCTATTTTTCACCCAGGATTCTAGTCAGATCACAGTCTCAGCAACATGTGCGAATGACCTGCAGCCTCGACTGTCTTGAATTACTTTGGATCTTGTTACTGAAAGACTTCGATTGACTTGTGAAAGTGTGTATGCAATGGCCTGGTTCTGTGCTCCTGGCCGTCTGCTTCGTAGGTAAAGACATGATGTTGTGATGAGCGGTGTCGGCTCTACATTGCCTGAGACGTGACACCGTGTTGAAGCATTGGACAATCTGCTGCCAGCATTGACATGTTCTGCACTGCATGAAGATTTGGCGCCAAGCCGTTGCCTAATCCCTACAGGTTGCAGGTATCTGTGTTGTCTTGCCTGTCGGCAGGCAGCTTGCAGCAGCTGGGCATCGTGCTGACCTGCAGGGTGCGTGTAGTGACCGTGTCTAGTCATAGCGTCGCTTCCATGGAGAGCGCGATGCTGCTGTGTTGCACGACTGTGAGAGTGATCCAGGTGCTGTTTTTGCAGACCTATTTCAACCCCGACGAGTATTGGCAGTGTCTGGAAGTCGCGCACCATCTTGCATTCGGGTATGTGACATACACGGGTCCGTGCTCACAAGCGCCAGAAAAGCTGATCTTGACCCCTACTGTTCCGCTTGCTGTCTTCCGCACATATGCTGGTATAGCTTGATCAGCGATTGCAGCGCACGCAGATACGGGCATAAGACGTGGGAATGGGCTGCGGGTCTAAGAGGCTATCTTCATCCGCTGCTATTTGCTGCACTGTACAAGGTGCAGTTCTCACATAAAACTGCCGGAAAGCTTCATGTATTTTTGGCTTACTTTCTGACAAGTACGTTCCTCAGCATGACAGACAACATCATGTGAAAGTGTCGGCTCATTTGCAGGGGCTATATTTTGCAAGAGTGGACACCACATGGGTCATTGCCAGGTCACCGCAGCTGTTGCAGGCATCATTTACTGCGATCACTGACATCTTTATATACAAGCTTGCACGTCTGCAATTTGGTCAACAAGCCGCAAGGTACACCTGCTGGCTATACCAGCTTCACATATGGGTGACTGCACACCTGCAGTGTTGCTCAAAAGTATACAGGTGCATGCAGGTGGACATTGCTGTGTCAGCTCATAAATTGGTTCAATGCATACTGCCTGGTGCGCACCTATTCAAACAGCTTTGAGGCTCTATGCACTGTCACCGGTGTGCTCTGCTGGTGCCTGTCACTCAAGCATCAGACAGTGGAGACAACCCAAACCCAGCATGACGGACCAGATCACCCACAAAAGGTGCCCGAGGCAGCAGAGCATCAGCCATTGCAGCCCTCGACAGGACTGTCCAAGGGCGCATCCAAGCAGTCAGGATGTCCGTTCAAAGTTGGTTGCCTTTCCAGCACTGTTCCCAGTAAAAGTTTGAGGCCACCAGTCTTCACCCACAGACAAGCATGGCTGCTTGCAGCAGCTGTGGGAGTGTTGTTCAGGCCATCAAGCATGCTGTTTTGGCTTCCCTTAGGTAAGCCTCAAGAGCATGGGCAATTCATGATGACAAAATAGCTTGGTCAGACGCCTTGGCTAGATGCCTCATTGCATATAGGTTTCTTGGGCAAACAAACATGCAGGCACCAAATGATCTGCTGTGAAGTCAGCAGTCTGAATGCACATCAATCTCGCTGGACATGCATACACCTGAATCAAGCATCCGCATACAGCAAACAAGCATACCAGCACCATCTTACACAACAGTCTTGATGCAAATAGTTTTCACTCAGTCATGATGTAGATAATTTTCACTCAGTCTTGTGCCCTGTTAACAAATTGCTGTCCTGTGAAAGCATGAACTTGTGTACAAGCGTGTATGAAATGAGGTCAAGCAAGTCTAGATCATTGTTTGTGCTAGAGGCTGCAGTAATCGGTGTAGTAACCGTGTCTTTTGGCGGGCTTGTAGACCGTGCTGCCTATGGCAGGTGAGCATGTCCACATTCCTGCTTCTGCACTGGAGCACAGACCTTGCCAATACTTGCTCTGGTGACCACTGATTGCTCTGGCCAATTTCGCTGCATGTTTGCAAATGGTACATGATATAGCACAAATGCCAACTGCCTGCTCAGGCAGGGTTCTGCCTGCACAGGTGCTGTCTCACAGTTTGCAGTCAACACCCATGTCTTGAAGCTGCGTGTCACAGCATACAGTCCAAACCAATGTCACTGAAGCTGCTGTTCAGAGTCAGCACCCATGTCTTTGAATTTGATCACACTGCATTGAGAAGCTGCGTCTTCAAACAGGCCATGCCATCAGCACTAATTGAAGTGCCGTCACACAAGAGCATTGAGTCACAAAATTGCACGATGCCACAGCATTGTTGCCCAGGTGGGTTTTGGTGCCATGGGAGTTTGTCAAGTTCAACCTGTTTCAAGATGGCAGCGCCATGTATGGTAGTCACCCCTGGCATTGGAACTTCACCCAAGGCTTCCCCACCATCACTGTGACATTCCTACCCCTAGCCATGTGGGGAATGCACCTGTCACGACACAGGTAAGGACCCAGATCATACACTTTGAAAGTGATGTATGTTTGCTGCTAGATTGTGCAAATGGTACACTGCAGCTATGTGGGCGCTTTGTGTTACATGTGTAACAACCAACAAGCCTGTACTTCTGATGCTGCAATCATGCCAGTCACAGTGTACAGCTCAACAGTCTGCACTGTAATGCTCAGTGCAGCACACAAATCATCCTGACTGTCAACATCTGCAATTTCTCCACCTGCTGTTGCTTACCGCCTGTTCGACAGCACCTCTGCTCATCGTCAAGCTAGTGTAAGACGGTAACTGTAGCGCTTCCTGATGCTGCACAATAGCACGCCTCTGGCCATGTGGTCCCATGGATGCTGAGTAGGACTGTTGTAAGACAGGCTTGAGTTGGCAGCCCTGGTACTCTGGAGCCTGCTCATGTACAGTCTGCCAGCACACAAGGAGTTCAGATTCCTGCTACCTGCCCTGTGCTTGCTCATGCCCTACTGTGGTGTGGCCCTTGAAGATCTGGCAAGCCGCTTCAAGGAGCAATGCCTTGCAGAAGAAGGGCTTGTCCTTGAGGTGCTTGACCCAAGGCCTGCTTTGCCTGCTTGCTTTCTGTGTACGCCTTGCTGCACGCACAGACTGTGCATTGTGCGTGCGTGCAAGAAGAGCTCACGGGAGCTTACCCAGGGCCCTCCTCACATGCCTGTTAGAAGCTCACATACCTGTTGGGGAGACGTCACTGTGGCATGTTCAAATGCATTGCTGTCGCTCCCTGCAGACATGCCTCTTCATTGTCTCATAGCAATTGTGATTGCCAACTGCAGCATCACAACCATTGTAGGTAAAAAAAGAAGTGATGAAAAACAATAAATGGGTTATGCAGAAGAAGAAAAATGAGAAAACGTTACCAAAAAAAGGATCATGTGAGTGGTCAGTGCTGCAGGCTTTATTTGAGGAAGCAAGGAGCAGCTGTGTTCGCAGCAAGGCTAACATTCACACAAGCAAGCTCGACTTCCCCCTTGACAGGTCAGCGGTTGCAACTGCACGGGAGCTGTCAAAGAAGCTGGATGAAGCTCCTCAAGAAGGTGGCTGCCCCTTCATGACATCAGCCAAGACACAGCTAGCTGAGCCAGCGCCAGCCAAGCCGCAGCATGACACTTGTCCTCTCAGCTCATCACATGCTGCACAGTCTCAGTCACAGGCAGCACAGACAGATGTCACCAAGCAAGCCAAAGTCTGCCCGTTCAGTGGAGTAAAGGTGGATCTTACAGATTGCCAATCACAACGTGCAGCTGCTGCTACTGATGCTGATGCCACGCTGGGCAGCAGGTGCCCTGTTAGCTTCCATGGTGAGTCATCACCATCTGAGTCATCAGCCTTGGCTTCATCCCCAGCTACTGCAAGCTGTCCCTTCAGTTTTGGCAACAAAGAGAACATCCCATCTCAGATTCAGCCTGTGGGGTCCCAGTCAGCTGCTGCATCAGATGAAGCTGAGGCAGCAGTTGATGAGCCAATGACAGAGGATGCACTGAAGGAGTATGAGCAGGCCTTCTCCATGGATCCTGATGAGGCAATGCTGCAAGCCTACGCTGCTCTGCTGGCTGACAAGGTGGCAGAAGCTGAAATGGAAGCTGATGACACACCAGCAGCAGCAGCTCCTGCAAGCCAAGGGACCCAGGCCGATCATGACTGTCCTAAGATGTCGCGCACAGATGCACAGACAGATACACAGATGTCAGGTAGGGGTCCTTGCCAAAGGCACATTGCGGCAATCACCATTCTGTTCATTCTCAAGCCAGATTGCAATCCAAGCATATTCTTTTGTGGTGCAGGCAAGGATACCAAAGCAGTGCCTTCTGGCACGGACATCAGCAGACCAGCTTCTCACACACACTGCATGACAAAGGAGTCAGCAGAAGAAAAGACAAATGGATGGGCAGAGCTAGCAGGCAGTGACAAGGCTGGGCAGACTGAGCCTGCCACATGGTGGCAGTCTTGGACAGCTGTGGCAAAGTCTCTGTGGCATGAGCTGCTGCAGCAGCCTCCAAGGTGGCATGCAGTCATGGCTGCCTGTTTTGGCATCCAGCTTTCCATGACCCTATACTTCAGTCTGGTTCACCAAAGGTGAGTCTGTCAGACAAACTTCGATGCCTCTGCCCATTAGTAGCAGCGCAGTGTGTGTCTATGAACAGACTTTTCACCAGC
>JAABUO010001050.1_pt1 | contig 39321 bp, 43 predicted proteins | sample 5559291 | NCBI WGS metagenome assembly JAABUO01 (sample SAMN10711878, study PRJNA513372) | rock metagenome | isolation source: Antarctica rocks | place: Antarctica: Victoria Land, Finger Mt sud
GCCTCCACCTTCGTGGACTGAGGATTTCCGATTGTCCTTCTCCTAACCTTCGAAGGCAGGTTTCGCGAACTTGTTGCCGCGACTTCAGTCGCCGGTTGGTCTTGCAAGAACTGATAACCCCCTGCTTAGACACTACTTGGCAGAAAAACGCACTAAGTTCTGCCGTGCCTCGGCAAGCTGCGGGTTCAGCGCCAGCGCTTTTTTGTAAGCGGCAATCGCCAGCGGCTTCTTGCCCAGCAGCTCGTAGACAACGCCGATGTTGTTCTGAACCTGGGCATTGGTCGGACTGAGATGTGCGGCCTGCTTGAAGGCGGCCAGCGCTTTGGGGTACTGCTTCAAGTTCTTGTACGCGACGCCGCGCTGGTTTTGAATGGCCGCGTCATTGGGCCGTGCCTGAGCGGCGATATTGTACTGCTGAAGCGCACTCACATACTGCCGCTGGGTCATGTACGAGTCGGCCAGGGCGACGCGGGTATCCGTGTCGTCAGGGCTAAGCGTCAGCGCCTGAAGCCGGGCCTGATTGGCGTCCGCGTAGTCTTTTTGCTTGGCGTAGTCATCCCCAAGACGGCTGTAGAACGGCGCGGCCTGGGCATTCTGCAGCAGCTTCGGCACCCCGGCGGACAGCAAAGACGTCGACTCGGCGGTGTCTCCCATGTCGGCCAGCAGGACGCCGAGCGCGGTTTGGATCTGGACGTTGCTTGGGTCCTTTTGCAGGGCGCTCCGGTAGGAAGTCTCCGCGTCGGCGTTCAGGCCGGCCTGCTGCTGCAAGACGCCCTTGTTATATAGCGGGACGGCATTTTGAGGCTGAAGGGTAGACGCTGTGTCAAACTCTTTGACGGCCTGCGGGCGGTCGCCTTTGGCGGCATACGACTCGCCAAGAGCAAAGTAGGCATCATATTCCGCCGCCGGGTCAAGTTTCGGGTCGGCCTGCGGCCCAAGTGCTTTGGTTAGGCTGGCGATCGCCGGGTCATACTGGCCGCTTTTGGCGTACAGCTCGCCGGCATTCAGGGACGCTGAAGCATCTTTGGGGTTCAGGTCGGTGGCCTTTTGCAGGGCGGCGGCGGCATCGGCGCTGCGTCCGGCTTTTTGCAAAAAGAAGCCGTAGTTCTTGTAGACGCCAGCGTCGGCATTGCCGCTCGCGGTCAGTTCCGAGAACAACGCAAGCGACTGGTCGGTTTGACCCGCCTGGCCCAGCACGGTGGCGAGATTGAACTTGACCCGCGCCGGGTCCGGGCCGCCGGCGGCAGGATGGGCGAGGACATACTGGTACTGGGCTGCCGCCGCATCGTATTGATTGGTCTGCCGCAGGGCGTTTCCTAAGTTGTTGCGGGCGTTAAGGTTGCTCGGGTCAAGCTGCACGGTCGTTTGCAGCTCCGGCACAGCAGCCGTGGGGTTGCCCTGGGACAGATACAAGTAGCCGAGCAGATTGTGCACGGTGGCATTGTTCTGGTAACCCGGCAGCTTTTCCACTGCTTGCAGCTCCGTAATCGTTGAAGCCGTCTTGGTTGGGTCAGACGTGCGCGTGGCGGTGTTAAAGTCGTTGACCGCCTGGGTGTACTGATTGCGGGCCGCGATCTCTGCGGCCGAGACGGCGGCAGGCTTAGCCTGGCTGAAGGCACCGGGCAAGCCGGCGAAAACGAGGGTCGTCACAAACAAAAAGAGTGCGGGGCACCGAGAGTAAGTATTCATTATCGCATAATCTCCAAAAGAACCGAGGGAACAGGATTTGCCTATTATAGCACAAACTACCGTTAAGTAAAATTACTTGCGCCTCCTCTTGACACAGGCCCGCGTCTTTTTGTATACTCTCCCCATCGCCGGCAGTCCGCAAATAGCGCAGGCAGTCCGGCGAATGGAACACAGACGTTCCTGATGCGGTCTTTTTGGAAGAAGCTTCACGCGAGTTTCTCAAAAAGCCAGTTTCAGGAGCGTTTTTTTGCGTCCTACCTATCACCCAGCAACTATTTAAGGAGACCGAAGCTTTTCATGGCTAAAACAGCGCAGGACGTTCTGTCGTTAATCAAAGACAACGACGTCAAATTTGTAGACGTCAAATTTGTAGATGTGCCCGGCACCTGGCAGCATTTCACGCTGCCCGCGCACCGGTTTGAGGAAGACGTGTTCACCGTCGGCCTGCCGTTTGACGGCTCTTCCGTGCGCGGCTTCCAGACCATTGACGAGTCCGACATGCTTCTCGTCCCTGACGCCGACACCGCCGTGCTGGACCCGTTCACGGAAAACACGACGCTGTCCATCATCGCCGACGTGGAAGATCCGATCACCCGCGAGAAATATCCGCGTGACCCGCGCAACATCGCCAAAAAAGCCGAAGCCTATCTTCAGTCCACCGGCATCGCCGATGTCGCGTACTTCGGGCCGGAAGCCGAGTTCTACGTCTTCAACGACATCCGGTACGGCCAGTCCGCAAACTCCGGCTTCTACGCGATTGACTCCGACGAAGCCGCCTGGAACTCGGGCCGCGACGAAAAGCCTAATCTCGGCTACAAGATGCGGACCAAAGAAGGCTACTTCCCAGTGCCGCCCTCGGACACGCTTTCCGACCTGCGCTCCGAGATGGTTTTGACCCTGCTCGAAGCCGGCATTGAAGTGGACGTCCATCACCACGAAGTCGGCAACGCCGGCCAGTGCGAGATCGGCATCAAGTTCGACTCGCTCGTCAGCATGGCCGATAAGCTTCTGATGCACAAATATATCGTCAAGAACACCGCCGCCCAGAACGGCTACACAGCGACCTTCATGCCGAAGCCGATCTTCCAGGACAACGGCTCGGGAATGCACACCAGCGTTTCCATGTGGAAGAACGGCACGAATATCTTTTATGACGCGGCGGGCTACGGCGGCCTGTCTGAGACTGCCGTGTATTACATCGGCGGCATCCTGAAGCACGCCCGCGCCCTGCTTGCGTTCGGCGCGGCGTCTACTAACTCCTACAAGCGCCTGGTGCCGGGTTATGAAGCCCCGATCAATTTAGTTTACTCGGCCCGCAACCGCTCCGCCGCCGTGCGAATTCCGATTGCCGGCTCGCCCAAGTCCAAGCGCGTCGAGTTCCGCGCCCCGGACCCGACTGCGAACCCCTACCTGCTGTTCTCTGCAATGGCAATGGCGGGGATTGACGGCATCCAGAACAAAATCCAGCCGCCGGCCCCCGTGGACAAAGACATTTACGAGCTTTCCCCGGAAGAGAAACAAGGCATCGCCCAGACGCCCTACACGCTGACCGAGTCTCTGGATGCCCTGGAAGCCGATCACGACTTCCTGCTGGCAGGCGACGTGTTCACCCAGTCGCTCATTGAGACTTATATTAACTACAAACGCACCCGAGAAGTCGAAGGCGTGGCCCTGCGGCCTCACCCTTACGAGTTCTTCCTGTACTACGATGCCTAAAATTGCTTTTGGGTTGACAAACCCCGCAGGTATGCGCTAAAGTAGACAACCGTTCAGTTAGGCACTGTTGTCTGATTTAAGCTATGAAGCCGCGGGCTAGATGCACTCTTTTTGGAGAGAGGCATTTGGCCTGTGGCTTTTTTTCGCAAATCCTCATTTCCAGAAGGAGTTCTCATCGTGAAGTCAACCACCGGACGGCAGGAAGCCATCTCAGCCGTCATCCATTACAAGCCGCCCGTGGATGCCATTGACCTGGAAGGGGACTCGCGGTCCCTCTACGGCACCAACGTCTTCAGCGATAAAGTCATGCGCGAGATGCTGTCTAAGCCGGTCTACAAAGCGCTACAAAAGACAATCGAAAAGGGCGAAAAGCTGGACCCGTCCATCGCCGATGTGGTCGCTTCCGCCATGAAGACCTGGGCGCTGGACAAAGGCGCAACCCACTTCACGCACGTCTTTTACCCCTTAACCGGCCTGACGGCGGAAAAGCATGACAGCTTTTTTGATCCCGACGGTGCGGGCGGCACCCTTGCCCAGCTTTCAGGCAGCGCCCTGATCCAGGCGGAGCCGGACGCTTCCTCCTTTCCGTCGGGCGGTGTCCGCACGACCTTTGAGGCACACGGCTACACGGCGTGGGACGTCACCAGCCCCGCCTACATTTACGAAAATCCCAACGGCAACACCCTCTGCATCCCAACAGTCTTTATCTCCTGGACCGGCGAAGCGCTGGACCATAAGACGCCTCTGCTGCGCTCGATGCAGGCCCTGAACGTCCAGGCCCAGCGCATTCTGAAGCTGTTCGGACACGCCGACCCCGGTTTAGTCGTCGCGTCGGCAGGCCCGGAGCAGGAGTATTTCTTGATTGATCGCAACTTCTTCTTCGCCCGCCCGGACCTCTTGAACGCGGGCCGGACACTGTTCGGTGCGCCGCCCCCTAAAGGGCAGGAGTTTGAGGACCACTACTTCGGCGCGATCCCCGAGCGAATCCTGGCGTTTATGATGGACGCCGAGCATGAGTTCTACAAGCAGGGCATTCCGATCAAGACCCGCCACAACGAAGTCGCGCCCGGCCAGTTCGAGATCGCGCCGGTCTACGAAAGCGCGAACTTAGGCCACGACCATCAGCATATCATCATGCAGCAGCTCCAGCGGGTCGCGACCAAGTACGGCCTGGCCTGCCTGCTCGCTGAGAAGCCGTTCGCGGGCGTCAACGGCTCCGGCAAGCATGTCAACTGGTCTCTCGGCTGCAAGCTCGGCAACCTGCTTGATCCCGGCGATACGCCGCACGAGAACGCCCAGCTCTTAGTTTTCTGCCTGGCAACGATCCGCGCCGTCCACAAGTACTCGACGCTCCTGCGGGCATCGGTGGCTTATGCAGGCAATGACCACCGGCTAGGCGCAAACGAAGCGCCGCCTGCGATCATGTCCATCTTCCTGGGCGAGCAGCTAGAAGATGTGTTCAACCAGCTCAAGAACGGCAAAGCGGAAAGCTCGAAAGCCTTCGGGACGCTGACCATCGGTGTGGACACGCTGCCGGTCTTGCCGCGCCATGCCGGGGACCGTAACCGCACCAGCCCGTTTGCGTTTACCGGCAACCGGTTTGAGTTCCGCGCCGTCGGCGCAAGCCAGTCCGTCGCCTGGCCGCTGGTCGTGATGAACTGCATTCTCGCCGACTCGCTGGACTTCATCGCGACTGAACTGGAAAAAGAAACGGCGGGCGATCTGTCCAAGCTGGACGGCGCGGTGCAGAAAGTCCTTCAGGGGATCGCCAATGAGCACGGCGCGGTTGTCTTCGGCGGCAACGGCTACTCTGCGGAGTGGCATGTCGAAGCCGAAAAGCGCGGCCTGCCGAACCTCCGCAATACACTCGATGCCCTGCCAGCGATGACTGACCTGGCAAACATGGCCGTCCTGAGCAAATACGGCGTCCTGTCCGAGCGCGAAATCCGCAGCCGCTACGAGATTTACTTGGAGCGCTACTGTTTGGATATTAACATGGAAGCCCAGCTCACGCTGGAGATTGCCAAGACTTCCATTTTGCCCGCCGTGCTGACTTATCAAACGCAGCTTGCGGGCCTCGCTGTCAATCTGAAAACCATCGGCAAAGAACCAAGCACTACGCTCCTCGACAGCGTACTGTCCATGACCTCCGCTCTGGAAGCGGCATTGCGGCCCTGGAACACGCGCTCGGCTATGAGTCGGATGGCGATGACACAAAGGCCCACGCCCTGCACTTCCGCGATGAAGTCCTGCCCGCCATGCTTCAGACCCGCAAAGCCGCTGACACTTTAGAAGGCGTTGTCGCCGACGAGCTATGGCCGCTGCCGACCTACCAGGAGATGCTGTTTATCAAGTAACTTCGTTTCCTTTTAGCAGCTTCGCTCCCTTTTGTTTCCTCCCCCACGTGGCCCGTTTTCTTTGCTTATCCCCAGGCGAAGGAAACGGGCTTTTTCCTGCACTTCGGGTACTATGCTTCATGCCTAATTTGTCTCACCTCCCACTGCCGCTGCTTTTGCTGGTCTTCGCTGCCGCGGCGGCGGCGGTCTGGGTAGCCGGGATTTTCCTGTCGGACACAACGGATGCGCTTGATGACCGGCTGAACTTGGGCGAAGCGCTCGGCGGCTTAATTCTGCTGGCAATCACGACGAACCTGCCGGAAATCGCGATTACGGTGACTGCCGCGCTGCATCACGATATCGGCATCGCCATCGGCAATATTCTCGGCGGCATCGCGCTTCAGACAGTCGTGCTGGTCGCGCTGGATGTCGGCGTTCCGGGCAAACGTCCGCTGACCTGGCAGGCAGCGTCCCTGGTGCTGGTTTTGGAAGGTGTGCTTGTTACCGCCGTGCTGGTCGTGACTATGATGGGAACGCAGCTCCCTAAAACGCTGATTCGGTTCCGGCTGACCCCGGAGGACCTGGCGCTGGCGGGTATCTGGCTTGCGGGCCTGTGGCTTCTGAAGAAGGCGCGGACCGATCTGCCTTGGCAATGCAAGGGCGACGCGCCGGGCGGGGAAGAAACCGAAAACATGAAGGCGCGTAAAAAGAAAGCCAACGAAAAAAACAAAGGCCAAAGCACGGCGCGAATTGCTGTGGTCTTTGGCGCTGCTTCATTGGTGACTCTTGCGGCAGGCGTAGCCTTAGAGCAAAGCAGTGACGGCATCGCCCGGCACCTGCACATGACGGGTGTTTTATTTGGGGCGACGATCTTGGCCGCAGCGACTTCACTGCCGGAACTATCTACGGGAACGGCGTCTATCAAGCTCGGCGATTACAGTCTGGCGATTTCCGACATCTTTGGCGGCAATGCGTTCCTGCCGGTGCTGTTCCTGCTGGCGACGGTGCTGTCAGGTCAAGCGGTTCTGCCGCAGGCGCAGAAGACCGACATTTATTTGGCTGGCCTCGGCGTCCTGCTGACGGCGGTGTATGTGTACGGTCTCATTTTCCGTCCGGGCCGCTTATTCCTGCGGATGGGTGCAGACTCGCTGATCGTGCTGATCTTGTATACTGTCGGTGTGGCCGGATTGTTCGCAATTTCCAGCTCGCGCTGACAATTGATAGAGAAAGGAGCCGGGGTTGTAGAAAACCCCGACAGGAAATGTCCTTCGGACACGGAAAAAGCTTAGTTTCCCATTCCTACTCTTCGTCCGAAGGACACTTCTTTGCCGGGGTTTTCTACAACCCCGGCATCAGTTCGCCGACAGAAAATGCACCTGCGTCTGCGCGGGTTCGGGCGCGTCAATCTGAATGGCAGCGACGGTGCCGTCGGCCTCGCGGGCGACCTGGATTTGGGTCGGCGCGGGGATGGTGTGCGAGATGGCGTCGTCGGCGCTTTGCCCGGCGATGATCGTGATGCTGCCGGAGTCGCTGCCTTTGGTGTTAAGCTGGATGCCCAGCAGCGGCAGCTCAGTAATGACCGGCGAGTCCGACATGCCGTTGCCGCTGACCGTGCCGCTGACCAGACCAGACTCAAACTGGCGGCTCATCTCGTCCAAGAACCCGCTCCATTCACCCTGCGGCAGTTGCTGTGTGTCCATTGTGTTTCTCCTTTGTATCTTTCCTTGTTAAAGCTGTTGACGCAAAAAGGCCGCTCGGCACCCAAAAGTACCGAGCGGCCCGCTGTTAATTCTATACCCAAAAACTAGGCAGCTTGCGCGGACTGCATATTTGAGGTTGATTCGGCAACCTGGGTCAAATTCTCATCGGCGCTCTTTTCTTCGCTGAGCGTCTGGCCAAGAAGCTGCGCGGCGTCGTTCATGCCGAGCTGCTTGGCGTAAGAGACCAGCGTGCCGTAGCCGGCGATCTCGTAGTGCTCGATCCGCTGAGCGGCGGCGACAGTGGCCGCTTCCAGCGTGGCCGGGTCGTAGCCCTGGGACTGGATTTTTTCGTTCTCTTTCAGGATACCGATAATGCCGTCCGGCTGAATGTCTTGCGGGGTCTCGCCCGCCATCTGGAAGACCTGCTCCAGCCGCTGCATTTGCTGCTTGGTTTCCTCGCCGTGCTGCTCCATGACCTGCTTGGCCTGCGCGTTCTGGATGCCCTGCATCAACTCGGGCGCTCCTTGAATGATCAGTTTTTCGGTGTTGTACATCGCCGAAAGCCCGTTAATAAAAGTGTCTTTTAAGCCTGCCATTGTGATCTGTCTTTCTAATCATCAAACATCAATGTTGACGCGGGCAGGGTGGTGTCCTGCCAGCCGTATGTTCCCCGGCGTAAATTGGCCCAAACGCGGCAGGCGCATACTTGGGCGCTTCGCGTTCTTTCGGCAGCGGCTTGTTCTTGACACCGCACGCGAAATTACGGTAAACTTTCCGTCTTATGCCCACTGCCGCGTTCACCAATTTAGGCTGCAAAGTCAATCAATATGAGACCGAGCGGCTGGCGGAAAGCTTTGAGGCGCTGGGCTTCACGCTGACCGACTTCCGCTCGCCCGCCGATGTGTACGTCATCAACACCTGCTCCGTGACTGCCGACGCCGACCGCAAATCCCGTCAGGTCGCCCGCCGCGCGGCCCGCCAAAAAGACGGCGCAAAAGTCGTGCTGACCGGCTGCTTTGCCCAGATGGCGCTGGACACCGGCGAAGCGGTAGACGGCGCGGCGCTTCTGGTGCCGAACTCGGAAAAGATGCGGACCGCCGCCCATACTCTTGCTGCGTTCCCCGATTTGATCCAATACTCGTCGTCTCCGGCATCAATGCCGCAGGGCAGCACGCTTGCGGTCTTCCCGGAAGCCGCGCCCGGTGGGTTGATTTCGCCGGAGTCGCTCGTCTCGCGGCCCGCCCACCGGACGCGGGCGACGCTGAAGATTCAAGATGGCTGCACTTACTTCTGCGGCTTCTGCTCCATTCCCTACACACGGAACGTCATGGCAAGCCGCCCGTTTGCCGATGTTCTCGCCGAAGCCAAGCAGATGGCGGCGGCAGGCGCGAGAGAAGTGGTCGTCACCGGCGTCTGCGTCGGCGCGTATGGCCCGGAGACCGGCAGCGGCGGCCCGGTTCTGACTGATGTTCTGGCCCAAGTTGCGGACATTCCCGGCATTGAGCGTGTGCGCTTGTCGTCGGTGCAGCCCGTGGAAATCCCCGACAACTTGATCGCGGCCATGGCATCGCACCCGAACATTGCGCCGCATCTGCACTTGTCGCTGCAAAGCGGCGACGACACCATTCTCAAAGCGATGAACCGGCCTTACGATACGGCGTTCTTCGCCGAGATCGTGGGCAAGCTTCGCGCCGTCATGCCGCGTATCGGCCTGACGACGGACCTGATCGTCGGCTATCCCGGCGAGACGCGTGAGTTATTTGAGAACACGCGGGCTTTTGCCCAGCGAATGCAGTTCGCCCGCACCCATGTCTTCCGCTATTCGCCCCGGCAGCGAACATCCGCCGAAAAGCTTAAGGACGATGTGCCGTATGAAGAAAAAGAGCGACGTCACCGCGAGCTTTCCGCCATCTGCACCCTATCCCAGGAAGACTTTGCGGCGGGCGATCTCGGCAAAACCGTAGACGTGCTGGTGGAGGCTAAAGGCGCACAGGACGGCTGGCTGTCCGGCTACACCGGGAACTATGTTCGGGTGCAGTTTGCGTCCCCGGCGACCCTGCGCGGCCAGATTGTGCCGGTGACGCTGGCTGATGTCCTGCCGGGCGGCGATGCGTTCGGCCTGCTGGAGAGAAGCTGATGGCAGATACCATCTTTGCCAAGATTATTCGCCGCGAGGTCCCCGCCGACATCGTCTACGAAGACGATACCGTTCTGGCGTTTCGGGACATCACGCCGCAGGCTCCAGTCCATATTGTGATCATTCCCAAGAAGCCGATTGTCAATCTGCTGGACACGGAGCCAGGCGACACGCTGCTGCTGGGGCAGCTCCTGGCAACGGCGGTCCATGTCGCCCGAACGCTGGGGCTGGACAAAACCGGCTTCCGCGTCGTCGTCAACGCTGGCCCCGATGGCGGGCAGTCGGTGGACCATCTGCATTTGCACCTGCTTGGCGGACGCCCCTTGAACTGGCCTCCCGGATGACGCCGGCGCTGCGAAGCTGGTTTTTGTGTGCCGGCCTCCTGCTGGGTACAGCATTTTTGGCATTCTGGTCTCTCGGCAGCCTGCCGCTGATTGACGTAGACGAGCCTGTCTACGGGCAGGTCGGCAAAGAAATGGCCCATGCAAGCCTTGCGAACTGGCTGTCGCCGCACTACGGCGGCCAGCTCTGGTTTGACAAGCCGCCCCTGTTCTACTGGCTAACCGCCCTGTCCATGCGCGTCTTCGGCGTCTCCGAGTTTGCCGCCCGCCTGCCGTCCGCGTTGCTCTCGGTGGCCCTTATCGCAGCCACTTATGCCCTCGCTCGCCGTGCCTGCCCTGCCGCTCCAAGCGCCGCCCTCTGGTCCGGCTTTGTGCTGGCGACCAGTTTGCAGTTCTTCACGCTGGCCCGCGCCGCCGTCACCGACATGACACTTGCCGTCTGCCTCACGCTCGCGCTCTACGGTCTCTACGCCTGGACCCAGACCAATCGAGGCCGCTGGATCGCCCTGGCCGGCCTGATGACTGGCTTCGGAATGCTCGCCAAAGGCCCGGTCGCGCTGGTGCTGATTGGCGTTCAAGCTTTGGTCTACCTGCTGCTGACACGTTCGGCCAAGCGCCTTCTGACCCCTCCCCTCTGGCTCGGCTTCGCACTGTGTTTAGCCATCGGCCTGCCCTGGTTCGGGCTGATGATCCATCTGCACGGGCAGTTGTTCATCAGCGGCTTTTTGGAAGCCAACAACGTGACGCGGTACTTGCAGGCGGAGCATCGAGAAACAAGCCCATTCTGGTTCTTCCTGCCGGTCCTCTTAGGCGGCTTCTTCCCCTGGTCCCTGCTTCTGCCCGCCGCCCTTGTCTCCGCTTGGCGTCAGGGCAAAGTTGCCTATCACGCCCAAGCCGCCGATAATCCTGCGCTTTTTCTTGGCCTCTGGATTGTGCTTGTCTTTGTGTTCTTCTCGGCGTCCCAAAGCAAGCTCGTCACCTATATCTTCCCGCTGTATCCCGCCGCTGCCGTGCTTGTAGGCGTCTGGCTGACGGCCCAAAGCGAGACATACGCGGCCCAAAAGCAAACGCGGCGTGAAACTTTATCGCTTTTCGTGCCTCTATGGATTTATGCAATCCTGCTGTTTGTCTTTGATGGGTTCCTTCAACAACTAGGACACAAGTATCAAATTGCTCCTGTTACGCTGACGCTTTGGCGCTCAGTGACATTCCCGGCGGTGGCATTCTGCATACTCGGCGGCGGTAGGATATGGCTACTGCCGGGATTAGTCACTGCCGCCATACTGCTGATTGCCTGGTGTTCCCCGACCTGGCAGGTGCGCGAAGCCGACATCTCCGACCGGCAGATTGGGGTTTTTGCGTCGCTGACCACGCCGCCGGACACTGTGGTTCACGCGCTGGGACTAAAGCACCCCAGCTTGCGGTATTATACGACATGGCCCGTCGTCTATACCGACGATCACCCCGGCGCGGCAAGGGACATCCAGCAGCACCCCGGCGTCGTGTACGCCCTGCGCCCGAAGGTGCTGGATGAGCTGCGGACAAAATACGGCGTGACGCATTTTGAGACGCTTCAGCAGAACACCCAAACCGTGCTGATACGGGCAGCAGGCAAGTGAACAAGTATCACATTTCCGTAGGCTATGAAGGAGAAACACATGAAACTTTTGGTTTTAGCTTCTTTTTGTTTGTTCACGTTTAGTTTGACACAGCCTTTGCCTTGCAAGGCAGACAGTTGGTATAGTTATTATGAGGGCTACAAGTATACGGTGGACCTAAGTTCGGAACAGGTTCAGAAGGCACCTGAGTGGCTTCCAAGTGAGGACAACCCTCCCCTGCCAGCGCGTAAAGCTTTGAAGGCAGCTACAGATATTCTCTATCAACTACTTCCTGATGCGGCAAAGTGGACACTACGCAGTATTTCCCTTGAACCAGTTTGTGGTCATACAGGGTGGGCGTATGTGATTACGTTTTACAGCTATTTCCATGCGCCGCCAGGCTACCGAGGCGGTTTCTCAGGTTACCTACCGCCGATGACGCTTTGCGTTTTAATGGACGGCAAAGCGATTGAGCCAGTTGTCACTAAAGATACGAAGGATAAATGAGGTGTTGTCAATTGTGTTGCGGCTGAATGTGAAACCGTATTGAAGCAGACAGGAGCAGGGACATGAAACATTTGCGCTGCGGTTTTACGCTGATTGAGATGCTGGTTGTTTTGGCGATTGTCGCTCTGCTGGCGGCGGTGCTGTTTCCTGTCTTTAGCCACGTTCGCGAGAAGGGACGACAAGCCACTTGCGTGAGCAATTTGCATCAACTGGGCCTTGCGTTGTCAGCTTACACGATTGATTATGATGAGCAGTTTCCCACCTCTAAAATTGCTGTCGTCAACACGACCAATATTGCTTGGGCGGGTCAGGTCTATCCGCATGTTCAGAATACGAGCGTTTTTCGGTGTCCGACAGACGACACGGCAAGCGCAAGCCTTCCGGTAGTCTCGTATGGGCTTAATCTCAATCTGGCGGCGGCATCCTCTTTGGCGGCTTTGGCTGCCCCGGCCCGAACGGTGCTGCTGTTTGAGGTCAGCGGTGACACGGCTCAAGTCACAGACTATGCGGAAGGTCAGGCCAACGGGTCCAACCCACCGCAGGTTTCCGCTTCCGGGAATGGATTGAATGGCGGCCTTGCAAACCTGACGCCATTGGGTCCGCTCAGAACAGACAGCGCCCAGTATGCCACCGGCGTTTTGGACAATTCACAAGCAATCACCGTTCTGCCGCCGGATTTGGAACAATATCAAAATCCGGGCCGGCACAGCGGGAACGCAAACTTTCTGCTGGCTGACGGGCATGTCAAATGGACGGCAGCAAGTCAGATCAGCGCGGGCGGCAATGCCGTCGTCGCAGCCAATGAGCAGTCCCGCTCCGGCTGCCAGTATGACGGATTGGGAGCGGGGCTGTTCCCTTGCGCCGAGGGGACCGGCAGCGACAAGCACGCACTGACATTCAGCGCACAATGAAGGCAACTACCTATGGCGGAAAGTAGAGAAGATATGACGACGGCAACGCTGCCGAGCCTTTCGTTTGTGTTCCCGATGTATAACGAAATCGGCAACATCGAGACCTGCGTCCGCGAGGCGCTGCGGGTCGGGTACAAGATTACGGACAATTTAGAAATTGTCGTGGTGGATGATGCGTCCTCCGACGGCTGCGGGGCGCTGGTGGACATGCTGGCGCTGAAACACCCGGAGCTGAAAGTCATTCATCATGCGAAAAACCGCAAGCTGGGCGGGTCGCTGCGAACGGGGTTTGCGGCGGCGACAAAAGACTGGGTGCTGTATATTGACAGCGATTTGCCGATCCAGATGGATGATGCGCTGTCGGCTGTTCCGTTGACACAGAATGCGGATATGGTGATCGGCAACCGGCAGGGACGCGCCGAAGGGCCGAAGCGCGAGATTATGTCGTGGGTCTATAACCGGCTGATTCGGGTTCTGTTCGGCCTGAGCGTCCGGGATGTCAATTTCGCGTTTAAGCTGTTTCGCCGGGCGATTTTGGAGCAGATTACGCTTGGGTCCGAAGGCTCGTTTATTGACGCCGAGCTGCTGATTGAGACGCACAACGCCGGGTTCACGATTGCCGAAATCCCCCTGCGCTACTACGAGCGCACGGCGGGCGTCTCTACGCTGGCGTCGGGTTCGGTGGTCGTCAAAATCCTGCACGAAATGGCGGACTACCGGCGGGCGGCGAAGAAGCGTCCGGCGCGGAAGTCTGTGACCCACTCACGTCCATGAGTGCACGGACTATCGTTCACGCGGACGACTTCGGCCTGCACCCAGCCATCAACGCCGGCATTGAAGCCGCGCATCGAGGTGGGCTGGTCTCATCAGCAAGCCTGATGCCGCTGGGTATGGCATTTGACGACGCCCTGCGCCGTATTCACTCCCTGCCGCAGCTTGATCTGGGCCTGCACTTCTCGCTTGTCGGCGTTCCCGGCCTGCCGCCGACGCTTGGCGCGTTTCTGACGGCCTACGCAGGGGGACAAATGCCTGCCTCGCGTGTTGAAGCCCAGCTTTCGCGCCAGTTTGAGGCCGTCAAGCATTTGCCGATCAGCCATATTGACTCCCATCAGCACCTTCACGCCCTGCCTGGCGTCATGCGCGTCGTCTGCCGCTTCGCCGCCCAGCATGATATTCCTGCGATCCGGCTGCCCATTGATGGCCCGGCGTTTGCGCCCGTTTCACCGGCTCGCCGCGCTCAGGCGGCGGCGCTTGCGGCGATAGCGCGTTTGTCCCGGCGTTATATCGCAGCTTATGGCCTGCGGACTTCCGACTACTTCTCCGGCATGGCGGTTTCCGGTCATCTCACTGCCTCTACTCTTACGGCTTACTTGCAGAACGCTCGTCCCGGCTTGACCGAGATTGTCTGCCACCCCGGCGCAGACAACAATGCCTTGTCCCATGCTTTCGATTGGAACTACGACTGGCAGGGCGAACGTGATGCTCTCTGCTCGGCGGAAGCCCACGGGGCGCTTGTTAATGCCAACGCGGAAATTGTCGGCTGGGATTCTTGTGCTTAATACTCTCTTAACAAAGCATTGGTACAATGGGGCGCGTCGTGGAATCGCCTGCGGCGCTGGAACCGAAAGGGCAACTCATGAAACCTTCAGTCTTGACCAACCGCTTCGCAGCCGCGCGTGCCGTAATCGCCGGTGCAGCCCTCCTGCTTTTCGCCGCCCAATCCGGGCAGGCTCAGTCGTTTACGTCTACTGTTTTCGCGAAAGGCTCCAGTGTCAGCGGCACCGGGCCGGACTCGATCACCATCGGCGGGGGCCACGTCTTTGTGGAGTACGGCAACGGCACCAATTCCAGTGCGCCGCTCGGCACTGCCGGAGCCTCCACCATCGCCGAGTATGATTACTCCGGCAATGCCGTCGCCTCGTTCAGTGCCCTCGGCAGCGTGGACGGACTGCGCTACAATCCGTCTTCCAATCTGCTTTACGTTCTGCAAAACCAAGACGGAAATCCCGCGCTCGAAACGATTGACCCGGCAACTGGCCTGACAACTAAATATGCGTATCCTGCCGATTTCGCTTCCAATCCCGGCCGCGGCTTTGACGACGCGACGTTTACCGGCGGCAAGACGTTCCTCAGCTATACCAACCCGTCCGGCACCGGCGACGGCGTGATCTACTCGGCGACGCTCGGCAACGGAATGGTGAACTTGGGCAGCCCCGTGCTGTCGTTCGGCGACAGCGGCCTCAATACCGCGACCGGCAAAACCGGCACGACCGTGCTGAATGACCCCGACTCGCTTGATCAAACCCCCAACGGCAGTCTGCTTCAGACCAGCGCCGATGACGGCTCCCTCACCACCGTCACCAATCCCGGCACCGCCAGCCAGTCAGTTCGCTTTGTCAGCCTGACCGACAGCGCAGGCAGCAGCCTGAGCGGCCTCGACGACACCGTGTTCGCTCCCAGCGCCAGCAGCAGCCTGCTGGTCGCAGATACTAAAAATAACGTGATTTACAAGGTCACCGGACCGTTCCAGGCCGGCGGCGCATATTCTTCCATCGGCAGCACGAATTCGCTGGACTCGGTGGATCTGACCACCGGCCTTGCCACATCCATCAGCGGCGGGCTGTTCCAGGCTGGTTCCAGCCCGCACGGCCTCGGCTTCCTGCCTGCCGCCGTGCCGGAAGCCTCGACCACCATCTCCTTCGGCCTGCTGCTCGTGCTTGGCCTCGGCGGCCTTGCTGTGGCAGCCCGAAAAAAATCGGCGGCTTAATGCTGCCCGCCAGAGGACAAGGCGCTCGCCTTGTCCTCTTTTTTGCTTGCCGTCAAACTTCCCCCTTGACAAGCTGGCACAATTTCGTGTTATACTGAGCTTGAAGATAACTTTATCGCGTCCACGGAAGGATCATCGGCATGGAACAAGGGAATGTAACGCGCAAAATCGCCGCACTCGTCAGCCGGCCTGAGCTTTGGCTGGCGCTTCTGCTGGTCTGGATATTGATTTCGGCGGCCCGCAGCCTCGGAACACCCTGGGCACAGGCCGCAGGCACCGAAGCCCTGCGCTGGGGAGCCGGTATTGGGATTGCGCTTGCGCTGAGCCGGTTTGGACGCCAGCCGGAGACTGCCGGGCAGGTGCTGGTCTCGCTCACCGGCGCGATGGCCCTCTTCGGCATTCTGGGCAGCCAGAACGGCGCAGACACCGGGCTTGTCGGCCCGTACCACGACCATCAGCTTTACGGAAGCGTTCTGCTGCTTCTGCTGCCGTTTACAGCGGCGTTCGCGCTTTCGGCGAGGTCCGGCTCCTGGCGCTGGGGCGCACTGGCGGCGCTCACGGCAGGCACCCTCTGCCTGCTTCTCTCACAGACCCGCAGCGCGTGGATCGGCATGGCCGCTGCGTCTGCCGTCTTCGGCTGGCTCTGGCTCAGCCGGCCTGCCTCGCGCCCGCGCCAGTGGCGGGTTGTCCTAGTTCCCCTGACCCTTCTGCTTTTGGGACTGCTGTGCGTCTGGCTTCTGACGGAGCCTGCGGATCAGCAGGCCGCAGTCTCGCACCGGGCGGCGACTCTTACGGCGCTGCCCGAGGACGAAAGCTGGCAGAGCCGCCTCCGCCTCTGGCGCGGCACGGCCAAAATGGTTGCGGCGCACCCCACGCTTGGCATTGGGCTGGGACGCTACCCCGGCAGCCAGTGGCGGTGGACCCATTCCGGCAGCCTTCTTTCTCCGGTAGCCCGCCCTTCGCTTTCCAACGAGGCGCACAGCTTCTATGGACAAACGACGGCGGAAATCGGACTGGTCGGCCTCGCGCTTTACTTTGCTTCCCTCGCGGCCTTTGCGGTGCTGGGCCTGCGGCGGCTGCGGAAAGGCCACCGCTCCTCCCGTTTAAGCCGGCAAAACGCGCTGCTGATTGCAGCCCTCAGCGCCGTGGCCGGTCAGAGCGTGGACGCACTGGCCAGTCCGTCGTGGCAGTTCCCGGAAGTTTCGTTCTTCTTTTGGGGCATTCTCGGTCTGGGGCTGGCCTCGCTGCGCCGTGAGGAAGTTCTGCCGGATGCCGTGCCGGCTTCTTCTGCGCTGCGGCGTTTCGGACAATTCGCGCTTGCTGGCGGCTTGGCGGTTGTTCTGACGGCTCAAATTTTGCCGATAGGCCTGCTGACGCCAGTGGAAGCCTACACAGCCCCGGCAGGCTCGACCCTCATCTCCGTCACGGTTTCCCTTCTGTCTCCTGCTACTCCTGTTGCCGGCGGCAGCACTTTGCAGTTCCAGGTGCTTGCCAAGTACAAAACTTCCTCCGGCGCTTTTGTCACGCAGGATGTCACCTCCGATGCTGGCGATACTTACGGCGGGGTGGTGAACACTCCGGCAAAAAACTATGGCAATGGGTCTTTCAGCCACGGGGCGTTGGTATTGTCAACTGCCACTTACGCCGCCAACTCGAAACTGACTGTAACTGTGTTTTACCGGGACGCGGGCACAGCAGGAGCGATGTACTCGAACGCTCTTGTTGTGCCCATTCAGCCATAATCTTCTCCTTAAGTTGCGGCTCATGAGAAGTATTCTGTTTTCAGCACCGGCAATCCGGGTAGATAGGACGTGTTCTCAAATCATTTGAGTTCACCCGTCCTCTAAATATGCTAGAAAGACATCCCCATGATCACACGAATTGACAAGCTGCAATTGGACTTTCCCAAAAATACCGAGCCGGACCCGGCGGCGGCGGCGGCGGTCCAGGAGCTGATGGGCGGACGCTTCGGCGAAATGTCCACACTCAACAACTACATGCACCAGTCGTTCGCCATGCGCGGGCGCGGCGACATCGTACCCTTCTACGACCTGGTGGCAAGCATTACCGCCGAAGAATTTGGTCATGTCGAGGTGGTGTCCGCCGCGATCAACCTGCTGCAAAACGGCGGCGAGCCGGACAATGCCGAGCCGAAAGACGCGCCGCTGAAGACGCTGAATGACGGCAACGGCATTCGGCACCAGTTTATCAACAACGGCAACAGCGCCCTTGTTGCAAACTCGATGGGAGCGCCCTGGTCGGGCGACTACGTCTTTAACAGCGGCAACTTGATTTTGGATCTGCTGCACAACTTCTTTTTAGAGAGCGGCGCACGCATGGGCAAGCTGCGCGTCTATGAAAGCACGAACCACCCGGTCGCCAAGCGCCTGTGCGGCTACCTGCTCTGCCGGGGCGGCGTTCATCAGCTTGCGTATGCCGTCGCGCTGTCCAAGATGACCGGCGTGGACGTTCCCAAGATGCTCCCGATCCCGGACATCCGCACGGACAAGATTCCCGAGTGCCGCGAGTTCATCGAGAAAGGCCTGCACCGCTCCCTGTACCGCTTCAGCGCGGACGATTATCAGCACATTGGCGCGGTCTTCAACGGCACCCATCCCGAGGACGGCCAGCCGCTGGAAGTGCGCGAAGGCACCATTCCCGGCCATCCGCTGGCAGACCTGCCGCCCGCCCCAGCGTCCGGCATCCCCAGCTTCGACATGGGCGAGCTGAAAGAAATCACCGCCCGCCTGATGCGGAACATGTAGCAAGTTTGTTCGTTCGGCCCGGCGCAGTACGCGCCGGGCTTTTTTCTTGCGGCTGAAATCGGGTAACATAGAACCACTGTTATTTTAGGACATGAATTTGCCCACGGACAAGACTTTTTATATTACTACGCCCATCTATTACGTCAACGGTGTTCCGCATGTCGGCTCCGCGACCACGACGCTGCTGTGCGACGCTCTGGCCCGGTTCCACCGCCTGCGCGGGGACAAGACGTTTTTCCTAACCGGCACGGACGAGCATGGCAGCAAAGTTGTCGAGGCTGCCGCGAAAGCCGGCAAGACGCCGCAGGAAGTCGTGGACGAAAACTCTCAGAAGTTCCGTGACTGCTGGCGCTACTTAAACATCAGCAATGACGACTTTATCCGCACCACGGAGCCGCGCCATGTGCGCGTGGTCGCCGAAGTTTTCCGCCGCCTGCAAGCCAAGGGCGACATCTATTCGGCGAAGTACGAAGGCTGGTACTCGGTCGCCGATGAGACGTTTCTGCGGGATTCCGAAGTCCGCGATGGACGCTCCCTAGAGACCGGTGCGGAAGTTAAGCGAGTTATTGAAGACAACTATTTCTTCCGACTGTCCGCCTATCAGGACCGGCTGCACGACTACATTCAAGCCCACCCGGACTTCTTGCAGCCGGACACGCGCCGAAACGAAGTGCTGGCTTTCATGAAAGAGGGACTGCGTGATATCGCCATCTCGCGCACCAATACCGGCTGGGATATTCCGGTCCCCGACGACCCTTCGCAAAGTATTTACGTCTGGTTCGACGCCGTCATCAACTACCTGACGGCAACCAGCTGGCCGGATAACGCCGCCTGGGACACCGTCTGGCCTGCCGATGTTCACTTAGTCGGCAAAGAAATCTACACCCGATTCCACGCGACGCTGTGGCCCGCCATGCTGATGGGCCTCGGTTTGCCGCTGCCGCGCACGGTCCTCGGCCACGGCTGGTGGCTGATTGGCGGCGAAAAAGGAGCCAAATCCAAAGGCAACATCCCGACGCCACAGGAAGTTGTCGAGCATCTTGTGGAACGGAGCGGCGCGGACACCGAAGTCGCAAAAGATGCCCTGCGCTACTACTTGATCCGCGACATCGCCTACAAAAGCGACGCCGAGTTCTCGCTGGATGCGATGGTCGCGCGTTTCAACGCCGATTTGTGCAACAAACTGGGCAACCTCTTGAACCGCACGCTGAAGATGCTGGCCCAGTATTTGGAGGGCACCGTTCCGAGCGGCAGCGCCGAGCGAACTGCTGACGGACCGCTTGCCGTACTATCCCGCGAAACGACGCAGGACGTGGAACGCGCGATGCTGGCGCTGGACCCCGGCGGCGCACTCGCAGCCATCTGGAAACTGATCGAGGCCGGCAACGGCGAGATTGACACGACCGCCCCCTGGAAGCTGTTCAAGGCTGGGGACACGCAGGGCGTCGCCGACGCGCTTTATGCCGCGCTGGAAACAACGCGTATCGTCAGCGTCTATTTGACTTCGTTCCTGCCCCACGTCGCCGGCGTCATCCGCCAGCAGCTTGGCCTGAGCAATGCGCCGTTGACGGACTGGAACGCTGAGACCCGCTGGGGCGGCCTGCCCGGCGGCACTGCGACCCAGGAAGCCCAGCCGATTTTCCCGCGCATTGACACCAAGAAGAACGAACAAAAGCCGGAACAAAAAACACAAGCTCCGAAGAAAGATCCCAAGCCAAAGATGGAAGAGAACACTCCCCCGCCTCCGCCCGCTCTCGGTGAGCCGGTCGCCTCCCCTGCCGTGCCGACAATCACCATAGATGACTTCGCCAAAGTCCAGCTCAAGATCGGCGAAATCAAGACCGCCGACCGGGTAGAAGGCGCGACCAAGCTGCTGCGCCTCACTGTAGACATCGGCGAAGACGTGCCGCGTCAGATTTTGGCCGGCATCGCCGAGTCCTATGCCCCCGAGACGCTGCCCGGACGCAAGATCGTCGTCGTCGCCAATCTCGCCCCCCGCAAGCTGCGTGGCTTCGAGTCCCAGGGAATGCTCATGGCCGCCACCGACGCTGAAGGCCACGCCATCCTGCTCCACCCCGCCGACCCCGACGCCGTCCTGCCCGGCGCACAGGTGCGTTAGGCAGGCAGACGCGCTAAGGATTAAGGCTGACGAAGAATGCGTCAGCCCATTGGTCATTGGGAAGCCGCTTGACATGGCCGTCGCCGAACAAGGTCATGTAAGCATATCCCGACACATCTTCCGGGCCATCTTGGCTATGCCATCGCCCCGTCAAGTCCGTCAGCATTGCATACTGGGCGGGGCCGATCTCGTTTGGTGCGTAAGCGTCAGCTCCAAATAGCTTTTGTTGAAGCGCAAATGCAGTATTGTACTTGTAGGATGTGCCGAATTGCTCAAATGCTGAGGGATGGGCGGCTAAAACGGTTGCTGCATTTGTCACCGGATCGCCCCACTCATACAGCACGTCAAACCCAGAATCCGAGGGACAGCGCCACACTGCCGGGGCGTGTAGATACGGCATTAGTATGTCATGCAGGTAGGGCATTGCCTGTGCGTCGCTTTGTTCTTGGGGATCAAGAGACCAGAAGTCAGGAGTTTTATCCAGAGGGTCCGCTCCGTAAGCACATTGCCCATCGTAGTCCTGGGCGTACAGCGTGAGGGCCGTTCCAATCTGATGCAAGTTGGACGCGCAGGAAGTTTGGCGGGCACGTTCCCGCACGGACGCAAAAACAGGAAAAAGCACCGCCGCCAATATGGCGACCGTGCCGATGACAACCAGCAACTCAATTAGTGTAAAGGCGCTACGTCTGTCAAGACATTTCATACGTTGTATCCCAGCTTTTTTAGCGCTCGCTTGGCGTCGTTTCGGATTTGCGGCTTGGGGTCGTTCAGCAAAGGCAAAATCTGAGGGGCGGCCTCCCTAACATCAAACCGGGCAAGTAAATCGCATGCTTCTAGCTCGCGCATCTGTGTCATTGTAATGCCGGAACTGGCAGTTAAGTCTGGTTGCGCTAGTACCGAAGTCAACTCCTGATACAAAATTGCTTTCTGCGATACAGGCAAAGGTTGCCTTATCGACTTCATAATCAAGATGACTTCGAGATGATCTAATGTGGCATCCCCTTGAGGACTAGGTTTGTTCATCTCAGCCAACAAAAATGCAAAGTGGTCATCTGTGACCACTCTTCTCATTCTAACTTCGTCGGAAATCGTTTGTAGCTGCATCTTTTCTGCTTCAGGTGTTTTGTCGTTCTTTTCTACTTCGCGTACAAGGGCATCCGCTTCGGCTCGTTTGTTTTCCTGCTGATGTTGTTTCTGATGAAATCGAGATACAAAGAAGACAAATAAACAACAGAGGATTAATATGTTTAAAGTAGCGAGCCACCGAACAATTGGATTTTTCATTTCTAACCTAAATCCCAATTTGTGCAGAAGACGGTGGTGTTTGGTACGCAAGCACCACCGGCTATTGGTCTAGTAGCAACTTAGCTATGCTTGCTCAGCTCCATAGATGCATTCATTATAGTCTGAATGCTTGCTGTAATGACTCGAACATGCCCCAACGATGAACATTTCTTGGCTGCGAGCGTCGCTCGGAAACAAACTGTAAGCAGTTACTGCACTGTTAAAACCAAAGTTGAAGGAAGGGGGCAGAGTGGGGTCGCTACCAATGTTGACGCCGGCAAAAGCGCCGACCTGAGCGCCAAGCAGGACACTGAGCAGGGCGACAGCCGCAAGCGGAGACTGCTTCCGCCGCTTCTTGAATAAGTTTGTCATCATAGTTTCTCTTTCATGTGTCATGTTACTGTGAAGTTGAGACAGAGGGTTTGACGGAACAAACATCAGCACTTGTCTCAAAGACAGCATAAACAGGAATGGCGATGTTCGGTTCGTGAACATTGCTGGTCGCGAGAACGACGGATGAGTGCAGCAGTCCTCCTTTCGATGATCCATTGAGGGTCAAATCAGCTATTTCCGGCGTGACAGGGTGAATCTGGGTTTTCCAGCCCGGCGGCACGGAAACAAGGCGCAGATGGACGGCGTCGGGGCCGGTAATCCGTATCTTCCGCTTCAAGACGGAACCGGGGGCGACGGAGCCAAAGTTGACAGTTGGCGGGACGCTTTGGTAAGCGCTTTCCGTTGTCCAGGAAGCGGGAACGGTCAGCGTCGGAACTAACGGGTCGTTGAGTTTAAGAGTAATTTGTTCACTATGCACTCCCGAGAGGCAAGGATCATCTTGGGAGGCAGTAAGCCGAACGGTATGAGGAGAAAGCGACGAGACTTTCGCGCTTACGGAAGCCGGTGCCTGAACACTGACTACGGAAAGCGGCTGACCGTCAAGACGGTTGAGCGTAAGCGAAGCTGTCTTGCGCTTCCCTGTTAAATGCAGAACAGTTTGGGAAAGCGCTATTTCAGGCGTGACGCTTCCAATTACCGGGATAGCAACCGTTTCATGGCCTACCAGCGCAACGTCAACTTCTTCTTGGACTGCGCCGTTTCGGCTGAGAGCATTGAAATGGATTGTGAGCGGCGCTTTCCCATGGGCCGGGATAACGTCAGGGGCATCCGTGGGCGTACAGCCGCAGGAGGTGGTGACATTCCTTAACCTGAGCGGGAGCGAACTAGGATTGGAGTTGGACAACGCGGTCAACAACAGCGTATTGGCCTAGATGACCAAGATCAACTTTGGAAGGTATAATGTCAACCGAAGCTTGACGCGCCGAAGCATGAGCGAACAAATAATGCGTCGCGGCAAAGCCGGTGCCGGCCAGACCGAGAACGAAAAGTGCTGGGGAGACGCTGCGTATTGTGGATGCAATAGACAATTGTTTGAAGCCCTTGGACAGACTAGCCCTTGGACAGACTAGCCCTTGGACGGACTAGCCCTTGGACAGACTAGCCCTTGGACAGACCACTAAACAAAAGCACGACATCGTGCAGCAAAATCATCATAACATACTTTTCGTAATTCGTCAAACATTTTACAAAAATATTTTCAGGAGCAATTTTGACCCGTATTCTGCTGGTACGCCACGGCGAAACCGAATGGAACGTGATTGAGCGCGTTCAAGGCTGGACCGACACGGCGCTGAACGACGTTGGCAAAGCCCAAGCCGCCGCGCTGGCGGAGCGGCTGCGGGATACGCCCCTCACGGCAGTGTATTCCAGCGATGCTTCCCGTGCGGTGCAGACTGCTACGCCGGCGGCGAAGCAGCATGGACTTGTTGTGCAGACCATGCCGGAGCTGCGGGAAAAGGGCTTCGGCGTCTGGGAGGGCCTCACGAAAAACGATCTAGAGCGGGATTACGCGGATTTGTGGCATCGTTACCATGTCCTGCATGAGCTGGACAGCGTCATCCCCGGCGGCGAGACCTACACCCAGGTTTTGGACCGGATGCGCGAGGCTCTCTGCCAGATTCTGGACACGCATCCCGGCGCAGACGACACCGTACTTGTTACCACCCATGGCGGCTCCGGCCGTGCGTTTGTTCTATTCGCCCTCCAAGCGCCCCTCTCGACTTTGCAGCGCCTGCGCCTGGACAACACCTCGCTGACCCGATTAGAGTTCCGGGGCATCGCCGACGGGCGCGTGAGCTTGCTGAATGACACAAGTCATCTGGCAAGTCACCTGACCGGAACAGCGGAATGAGCGGCGTCCTGCTAGGCCTCGACGGCGGCGGGACCCAGACCCGCGCAGCGCTGGCAGACCGCGCGGGTCAGACCGTCGGCGCGGGTTTAGCAGGCGCGTGTAACCTTGCCGCCGTGTCCCCGCCCGAGAGCCTTGCCGCCGCGCTTGCCGCCGCTGACGGCGCACTCAGTCAAGCAGGACACACCCATGCCGATGTTCTTTCTCTCTGTGCGGGCGTCGCCGGAGTTTCGCATACGGACCGCCGGGCACAGTTTCTCCGCAGTCTCCAAGACGCCTTCCCGAATGCCCAAGTCACCGTCGAACCCGACTACGCTATTGCGCTAACCGGTGCGACCAATGGCAGCCCCGGCGTGATCGTCATTGCCGGAACCGGCTCGGCGGCTTACGGCGAGAATGCAGAAGGCAAAATCCACCGCACCGGCGCTTACGGCTATTTGATTGACGACAGCGGCAGCGGCTACGGCATAGGCCGGGCCGCCCTTGCTGCCGTCCTGCAAGCCGCCGACGGCACCGGCCCAGTGACAACGCTCACGCACCGCCTCTTTGATGCACTTGAGCTTAGCTCCCTGACCGAAATCGTTCCTGCTGTCTACAGTGGCAGCCTCAGCCGCGTCGCTATTGCTGGCCTATCACGAATTGTCGCCGAAGCCGCCGCCGAAGATCAGGACCCCATCGCCCGCGCCCTGCTTCTGCGTGCCGGAGGTACGCTTGCCCAGCTTGTGCGCGGCGTCACCCAGCGCCTCTTTGCCGAAGCCCCTACTCCATTCCCCGTCGTGCAGATCGGCGGCCTGTGGAACGCGGGCGACGCCCTCACCGACGTCTTCGCCCGCTCCCTGCGCCGGTTCGCCCCTGCCGCCGTAGTCACATCCCCGCTGCACTCCCCCGTTGAGGGTGCAGTGCAGCGAGCTTTAGCGCAAATCCGTTTAACATAAAAAAGTTTGCCCCCCTCTTGACATCCGCCGCCGGGGCCGGGTATATTCTCCACACTAAACGCGAACCCTGCAAGAGTTAAATCCTGGGGGTGTAGCTCAATTGGTTAGAGCGCTGCCCTGTCACGGCAGAGGCCGCGAGTTCAAGTCTCGTCATCCCCGCGTTTAAAAAGAACCCCCGTTACAGCCGACGCTGTAACGGGGGTTTTGCTTTTGCCCCGCAAATGTGCGATAACGGGATTGCCCACCCGTGGAGACCTCGAACGAGGCAGTCGAGCAGCCAGGGTTCCGAGGAGTCGGAAGAGCCATTGAGCCGGACAGCGGAGCAATCCATAACAAATCAGAGCCGCCAGGCGGGTTGCTACGGTTGACGATAAAGGATGAGGCTATACAGCCTTGTTCTTTTTCGCTACTGGAACCATGTGTTGAAACGCACGGCTATTGGGCGCGGACGCCGGGAACTACCGCTTCGCGGCACTGGGATTTTCCGAATTGTCTTAACCCCGCGAAGCGGTGTTTCGCAGCGTCTTCGCTGAATAGCCGTGCGTTTCAATGCATAGTCCTGTTGCCGTTCAGCAGCTGCGGATGCCGTGCGGCTTCTTCTAAATCCGCCTGATGCAGAAAGGGCCAAGCCTCTTTGTCACCGACAACAACCGTTCGCTTCCTCTGCCAGTGCTCGTACCATTGCCAAGCAGCGATTAGCGGGAGACTTATGGCAAAACGAACCAACAAAGGTGTTTCTGGGAGCAAAGCAAACAGAAGCAGAATACAAAATGCAGTAATGAGGAACACAGAGCCATCCCAAAGCTTTTCTGACCACTGATATTCCGCGTCGGATTGCAAAAACAAGATTGCCTGAGCCGCCTGTCGCCATTGACCACTATTAAGCCGCCATTGTTGTGTCATTTTTCTGGGGTAAGAATCCTCACAAAGGAAAGCCAAGAAGTTCCAGACTTCCCATAGCGCACGGTCCTTCTTGTTATGTTGAAGGTTTGTGAACCTATCTTCGTACTCGTCCAATGACATCCTGCCACTGATGAACTGACGCACGAGTTCCGCGCATTCTTGCCGTGCTTCTCGGTCAACCATGTTTGCTCCCCCTCCCGCTATTCTACCTCACTTGACACTCTTCCGCCCCGGCAGTATACTAGAGGCAGCACTGACATATAATCTTTACAGATGATCTTGCGAGTTAGGCACAAAGACACCAATGGCGCTGGATGAGAAATACTCTTTTCACGAGATTGAACGCAAATGGCAGGCGAAGTGGGACGAGGCGGATTTGTATCATGCCGAGGTTGACCCGAGCAGGCCCAAGTATTACGGCTTAGAAATGTTCCCCTACCCGTCCGGCTCCGGGCTGTCGGTGGGGCATTTCAAAAACTATGCGCCCACCGATGCGTTCCTGCGGCTCAAGTCCATGCAGGGCTACAATGTTCTGCACCCGATGGGCTGGGATGCGTTCGGCCTGCCCGCCGAGAACGAAGCCCTGAAGCGTCACGTCAATCCGGGGCCGATGGTGCGAGAGTTCGCGGCGAACTACAAGCGGCAGATCAACTTAATCGGCATGGCGTATGACTGGGACCGGGAAATTAATTCCAGCGACCCGGCCTACTACAAATGGACGCAGTGGATATTCTTATTACTGTACAAGCAAGGGCTGGCCTACCGGCAAAACGCGCCGGTCAACTGGGACCCGGTCGAGAAGTCGGTGCTGGCAAATGAAGAAGTCGTCAACGGGCGCGGCTGGCGCTCCGGCGCTCTGGTGGAGAAGCGGTACATCCCGCAGTGGTACTTGAAGGTCACAGCCTATGCCGAGCGGCTACTGTCAGGACTGGATGGTTTGGACTGGCCGGAAGGCGTCAAGCAGCAGCAGCGCAACTGGATCGGACGCAGCGAAGGCGCGGAAGTGACGTTCGCGGTTCCGAGCGCTCAGGACGTAGTGACCACGGTTTTTACGACCCGGCCTGACACGCTTTGGGGCGCGACGTTTCTGGTGCTGGCCCCGGAGCATCCCTTAGTAGATCGACTGACGACGAATGAGCAGCGGAAAGCCATCGGCGCGTATGTCACGCGGGCGGGGCGCGAGACGGAGATGGACCGGCAGGCGGAAGGACGCGAAAAGACCGGCGTCTTTACCGGCGCGTCTGCCCAGAACCCGGTCAATGGCGAGCAGGTTCCTATCTGGATCGCCGACTATGTCCTGATGGGCTACGGTACCGGCGCGATCATGGCGGTTCCAGCACACGACCAACGAGACTTTGACTTTGCCCGCAAGTTCGGCCTGCCAATTGTGCCGGTGTATCAGGAACCCGGCGCGGAAGTTGACGGCGAGACCATGACGGCGGCAACAACCGACAAAGGGGTTTTGGTCCATAGCGGGCAGTTTGACGGGCTGGCGTACTCCAAAGCCACGGTCAAGAAAGTCGCGGCCTGGCTGGAAGAGCAGGACATGGGAAAACCCGTCGTCACGTACCGATTTCGAGACTGGCTGGTGTCGCGTCAGCGCTACTGGGGCGTTCCCATTCCGATTATCCACTGCCCGGTCCACGGCGAAGTGGCTGTTCCCGACGATCAGCTTCCCGTCCTGCTGCCGCCGGTGGAGAACTACCAGCCGACGGGAACCGGCGAAGGGCCGCTGGCGGCGATTGACGATTTTGTCAAAACGAACTGCCCGATCTGCGGCGTACCCGCCCGGCGCGAGACCGATACAATGGCCGGGACCGCCTGCTCGTCATGGTACTTTCTGCGCTTTGCGGCCCCGAACGATGCCGATGCGCCGTTCTCCCGCGAAGCGGTGGACTACTGGCTGCCGGTAGACACGTATGTCGGCGGCGCGGAGCACGCGGTAAGCCACCTTCTCTATTCGCGCTTCTGGACCAAAGTGCTGCACGATGCCAGCCTGATCGGCTTTGACGAGCCGTATCGGCGCTACCGTAATCAGGGCATGATGCTGGCCTACACGCCAGGCCGGAACACTTTGGCAGATGAAGAGGCGAGCGAGACCGACGGTGGCGACGAAAAGACTACTGACGAGAAGATTGACGACTGGAAGGCCGTCAAGCCCGAAGACCTGCCGCGCTTTGACCCGAGTGAGATAATCTACCGCTGGGCGAAGATGTCCAAGTCCTCGGGCAACGTCGTGACCCCGGATGAGGCCGCCGAGCGGTTCGGCGCGGACAGCTTGCGCGTCTATGAGATGTTTGTCGCCCCGTTTGACGAAACTGTGCAATGGAGTGAAGAAGGCATTCGCGGCTCGTCCAAGTTCCTGGCCCGCGTTTACCGCCTCGTCGCCCAGTTCAGCGCTGGCTGGTCCCCGGACTGGCGGGACCGCGTCCGCGAAGCCGCCGGCAAAGACCGCGACCTGCGGCGCAAGACCCATCAGACCCTGCTGCGCGTCTCTGATGACCTCGAAAACTTCCGCTTCAACACGGCTGTTGCGGGCCTGATGGAGTGGACCAACGCGATGTACGAAGTCGCCAATGCCCTACCCGTCGGTGCACGGTCAGCAGCGTTAGACGAAGCCATCGAATACTTTGTTCTCGCGCTCGCGCCCTTCGCGCCGCATTTGGCCGATGAGCTTTGGACGGTGGGCCTCGGTCAGTCCGGCTTTTTGTACCGTCATCCGTGGCCGCAGGCGGACCCCGAGGTCGCCAAAAATGACGAGATCACGCTGGTGGTTCAGGTCAACGGCAAAGTGCGGGACAAGCTGACTGCGCCTGCCGATTTAGGACAAGACGACTTGCAGGCGCTGGCTCTTGCCAGCCCCAAAGTGCTGGAAGCGCTGAACGGGAACGCGCCAAAAAAAGTCATTGTCGTCGCCGGAAAGCTGGTCAATGTGGTACTCTAACGAGGCACCCGGCATCGAAGAGCATGATGTCATCGGCATTTAGTCCCGCAGGGACTTTCATCTCAGAGTAGACCGGCACTGGAAGTGCCGGTTGTCTTTGCATTTCACGGAGGATACCCCAATGCAGGATGCGCGTGTACGCATTGCCCTTCTCGCTGTTTGCCTCGCCTGCCTCCTCGGCAGCGGATTCGTGCTGCTCAAAGGCCGGCAGCCGGCTCCGCCGCCGATCTTGTTTGCCGTACCGCCGGCTGCTGCCGGGGGCAACGCGCCTGATGCTGCTCCGGCGGCGACGCCGAAACATTCCAAGAAGCTCTATGTGGATGTCGCAGGCGCAGTGCGCCGCCCCTCACTGTATCTGCTGCCGCCGGACAGCCGGGTGATGCAGGCAGTTCTCGCCGCAGGCGGCCCAACGGCGGCGGCAGATATGGATGCCGTCAATCTCGCGCAGCCGGTCACGGACGGCGAGAAAGTCTTTGTTCCCAAAGTCGGCGCGACTCCTGCACCGTTGGTGTCGCCCTCTGCGATGCCCGCAGTGTCCGCGAGGCTCGCTGCTCTACCATCAGTTCCTTCCGCCGCCAAATCCAGCAAAGCGGCGAGCGGCAGCCATTCTGGGAAGATGGCTCCGGGCGAGCAGGTCGGCCTCAACACGGCGACACCCGAACAGCTAGAGCGGCTGCCCGGCGTCGGGCCAAGCATGGCGGCGCGGATTATCGAGTACCGGCAGCAGTCCGGCGGCTTTGCTAAGATTGAGGACCTGACGCTCGTGACCGGCATCGGCCCGAAGAAGTACGCGAAGATGGCTCCGTTTCTGACGCTCTAACGGCACCGGCAAGTGAGGTATACTGAACGCGGAGGGCTGAGAATGTCAGTGACGGCGATTTCCCCAATTGACGGGCGGTACGAGGCGCAGACGGCGGAGCTGAGCGCAGAATTCTCCGAGTTTGCGCTGATCAAGTACCGGGTGCGCGTCGAAATCGAGTGGCTGCTGTTCCTATCGGAGCGGCCTGAGATTATGGAAGTGCGGCCATTTGCGGAAGCCGAGACGGCGCTGCTGCAGAGCGTGATGACGGGGTTTGACCCGGCGGAAGCCGAGCGTGTCCGGGAAATCGAGCAGACAACGCGCCACGATGTCAAAGCCGTAGAATACTACTTGCAGGAGAAGTTGCGGGACACGACGCTTGGGGACGTAATCCCGTTCATCCACTTTTGCTGCACATCGGAAGACATCAACAATTTAGCCTATGCCCAGATGCTTCAGCAGGGCATGAGCCGGCACTGGCTGCCGCAAGCGAGGCAGATGGTCGGCCGGGTTGCGTCCATAGCAGAAGACACCCGCGCCGTTGCCATTTTGTCCCGCACCCACGGCCAGCCGGCCAGTCCGACGACGCTGGGGAAAGAGCTGGCCGTCTTTGTCCACCGCTGGCAGCGGCAGCTTCAGCAGATTGCGGGGGTTGAATATCTCGGCAAGTTCAGCGGCACCGTCGGCAATTACCACACGCACTCCATTGCGTATCCCCACTTGGATTGGGAACATCTGGCGCGGACGTTTGTCGAGCGGCTTGGCCTCACCTGGAACCCACTGACAACGCAGATCGAGTCGCACGATTATATTGCGGAGCTGTCTCATGCGCTGGTGCGGTTTAACACGATTTTACTGGGGTTTGACCAGGACATCTGGACCTATATCTCGCTCGGCTACTTCAAGCAGCGGGCGGTCGCCGGGGAAGTCGGCTCGTCCACGATGCCGCACAAAGTCAACCCAATCAACTTTGAGAATTCCGAAGCCAATCTCGGCGTCAGCAACGCGCTACTGGTTCACTTGGCCGGCAAGCTCCCGATCTCGCGCCTCCAGCGGGACCTCACCGACTCATCCGCTCTGCGTAATCTCGGCACGGCGATCGCGCATTCTTCTATCGCTTTACAAGCCGCACGGCGCGGCTTAGGCGTTCTAGATGTCAACCAAACAGCGATTTCGAGAGATTTAGACCCGGCCTGGGAAGTGTTGGCGGAGCCGATACAGACCGTCATGCGCCGGGTTTCCATGCCGGGGGCCTATGAGCGGCTGAAAGAGCTGACACGCGGCGCAGGCATTACGCAGGCTGGTATTCAGGCATTTATCGCGGATTTAGACCTGCCGAACGCCGACAAGCAGCGCCTGCTGGCTTTAACTCCGGCCACCTATACGGGGCTGGCGAAGCAGCTTGTCAGTCACATTGAAGCGTCAAGCAAATAGCCATGGTATAATGAAACAGAAGGTAAATTATGGCGCAGGTAAAAGTTTATGTCACGCTCAAGCCGTCCCTGCTGGACGCGCAGGGTAAGGTCGTCCAGGGCGCATTGCAGCAGCTTGGGTACAGCGGCGTTGAGGAAGTGCGGATTGGCAAGTATGTCGAGATGCAGGTGGAAGACGGCCCGGAACTTGACGCCAGCGTGCGCGAGATGTGCGCGAAGCTGCTGGCAAACCCCGTCATTGAAGACTACCGGTACGAGGTAAGCGCGTGAAGTTTGGCGTCATCAAGTTCCCTGGCTCCAACTGCGATCAGGATGCGTACCACACGCTTAAAGACGTGATGGGCCAGCCTGTGGAATATCTCTGGCACCAGGACGCCGACCTTAAAGGTGTAGACTGCGTCGTCGTTCCCGGCGGCTTTTCCTACGGTGACTACCTGCGCTGCGGCGCGATTGCCCGGTTCTCGCCCGCGATGGCGGCGACGCAGGATTTTGCCGCCTCGGGCGGTTTAGTCATCGGCATCTGCAACGGCTTCCAAGTCCTGTGCGAGTCGCATCTGCTGCCGGGAGCGCTGATTCGGAACGACAACCAGAAGTTCGTCTGCAAACAAATCTATTTGCGGACGGAAAACGCCGACACGCCCTTCACAAACACGCTGACTGACGGCCAGATCCTGCAGGTTCCCATCGCGCATGGCGAAGGCAAGTATGTGTGCGATGACGCGGTCTACCAGGAGCTTCTCGGCAGCAAGCGCATCGTATTCCGCTACTGCAATGCTGAGGGCGAGCTGACCGAAGACGGAAACCCGAACGGCTCCGGGAACCATATTGCGGGAATTGCCAGCGCAAACTTCCGTGTCTTTGGACTGATGCCCCACCCCGAACGCGCCTCCGACCCCGCGCTCGGCTCGGCGGATGGCCGGGCCATCTTCGACTCCCTGCTGCACTTCTTGCGGTAAGTGCAGGCCAAACAGTCCTTCCGCTCAAGTAATACATCAAACCAAAAAACGCATCAGATCAATCAACGCATCAGGAGACAATCAATGAAAACTGTAGACGTGCTGCTGTATGACGGAGTGGATGAGCTGGATTTTTGCGGCCCTTACGAAGTTCTGGCCTCGTGCCGGCGCTTGATTGACGGAAAATGGAGCGATAAGCCCGCCTTCCATGTGCAGACGGTGGCCGACCGCCGGGCGACGATTCAGTGCGCTCACGGCCTCTGCGTCCTGCCCGACAAGTCTCTGGCCCAGGCGTTCGAGGCGGACATCATTATCATTCCCGGCGGCCCCGGCGCACGGCGTGAAACGCTGCCCCTGCACCTGATGGAGTTCCTGAACAATGCCTGCGACACGGCGGAGGTCATTGCGTCCGTCTGCACCGGGGCGTTTATCCTCGCGAAAGCCGGCCTGGCTGACGGCCATCAGATCACGACCCACGCCGCGCACATTGAGACCCTCGCCAAGCTCTACCCCAAAGTGCGCGTCGTCAAAGGAGCGCGTGTCGTCAACGGCGGCGGGAACATGATGTCCTCCGCCGGCATTTCCGCCGGCATTGACCTCGCGCTTGCCATTATTGCCCGGTACGAAGGCAAGGAAACCGCAGGCTTTGCCGCCAAGCGCCTGGAATGGGCCGGCAACTGGGCCGAAGCCAGCATCCATCCCGCGTCGCCTCCTATTAAGCCTGCGTCCCCTGTAAAACCCGCCGTTCCGGCCCGGCGCTAACCTCTATTGGACCCAAAAAGAGCGGCCTGGAGTACTCCAGGCCGCTCTTCTGTGTTCACCGGCAACTCTATCGGGATGACAGGATTCGAACCTGCGACCCCCGGGCCCCCAGCTCGGTGCGCTAACCAAACTGCGCTACATCCCGCCTTCACTTTATCTTTCCATCGCCCACGAACAAAGCATTATAGCAGATTGATTCGACTCGTGTCAACCACAACCCACACGTTGACAGCCTAGCGTCTTGCGGCTATAATAAGACTTGCACTTGGACAGGTGCCGGAGTGGTCATAACGGAACTGTCTTGAAAACAGTCGGGGGGGCAACTCCCCCGTGGGTTCGAATCCCACCCTGTCCGCCGCCATCTTAACGCCGCGATACCCTTGTAATGAGAGTATCGCTTCTTTTTCCGCCGCGCATCTGTTCTCAAAACAGATTACTATTTTCAATGGAAACATAACGGAAAAGGAGGGTTCAGTCAGTGTCAGCTTTTACGAAAAACAGCCTCAATGGTACAAAAAACGGCCCCGTGACCGCAAAAAGACGAGGCAAAATTAACCTCACGGGGCTAAAAGAAGGGGAAACCGCTTCGCGTTCGGCAAGCCGCAATCCAAGAAGGGGTGAGTGCGAGGAAGTCACATGGGACGAGGCGGTGCAGGACTTCGTGCAGCAGATGCACGGCGGAAGCGCCCCGAAGACCCAGAAGTTCTACCTCTCCCTGCTTTCCCTGCTCGGACGCGCTCAGGAGGCAAGAGGCGTCCGGGTGCAGGATTTCCGGGTGCGCGATCTTCGCAGCTACATCGCCGCCCGCGCCGGGGCCGGCATCTCCGACCGCACCCGCCGCCACGACGCCGTTGCCGCCCGCGCTTTCTGCCGCTACTGCGCCGGACAGCGGTATATGCCCGTGAACCCCCTAGAGGGCTACGCCGTGCCGAGAGCAAGCGTGTCGGGCGCGAAGACCCCGACCGCTGAAGAAGTCGGGGCCGTTCTCGCCGCCATTTCCCTTCGCTGGAACCCTGCCGTGAATCCAGACGCCAAGTTCACCCCCGCTCGCACCCGGACGTTTTTGTCCCGCCGGAACTACGCGATCATCAGCGGCGCAGTGGACACCGGTTGCCGCATCGGAGAAATCCTGTCCCTGCACCTTGCCGACTACGACGAAGCGGCAGGCGTCATTCACATTCGGAAGACCAAGACCAAGCGCCCGCGCTCCCTGCCCGTGTCCCCGGCTTGGCAAAAAGCCGTTGCCGCATGGCTTCGGGTGCGCCCGAGATGCGAGAGTCCCTACTTGTTCATTTCCCGGTTCGGGGGCCAGATCACCGTCGGCGATTACTCCAAGCAGTTCCAGGCCTACCGCGAGTTTGCTCGGCGGCTGTACGAAGCAAGGTGCGAGGAAAGCGGCACGGCCCCAAGCGCCGCGTTCCTGTCCCACTTTACACTGCACCGTCTTCGGCATTACGCCGCCACCTTGTTTTCCGAGGCGGGTTGGGGCGTGGCCCAGCGGATGCTCGGCCATTCCAGTGTGACCACGACGCAGGGGTATGTCCACAGCGGCGCGGAGCATCTGCGGGGCGGTCATGCCGAAGCCGGGCCGCTGGCAAGACTGGTGGAGAAAGACTTCCTCGTGAATAATCGGGGCGAGGCGGCAAAAAAGCGCAGGCTGCTATGATATTTTCTGTTGCAGTCACCCTTGACAGACGCAGAAAATCGCTGTATACTGTCTGCATGAACACCGTCCGCAGAAACAAAAAGCGAGGAAACTTTTCCCTCAGCGACGTTGCATTGTCGCTGCTGCGCGAAGTGTCTATTGCCCAGCAGCTCAGTCAGTCGGCGATTTTAGAGAACCTAATTCGAGAGCGTCTTAGCCCGGAGCAGGTACAGGGCAAAGACTGGAACGCTCTGCTGAAACGGCATGACGAAACAGCGACCAAGAGAGAAGGTGCAGATTGAAAGCAAAATACGGCAATACTACGGTTACGGTTGCGCCCGGCTATCTTTCCGCGTTGTACGATTTGATGCGGGCACAAATGGCAATGATGCAGGCAAATGACGCCCAGTATGCAGACTGCTGGATTTGGGGATGCTGCACGATTAAAGACCTCGCTTACAGTGACGGCATTGTTTTCGAGTACGGCGGCGCGGAAGACAAGCCGGACGGCATGGCAGGTGACATGCAGGTTGTGATTGAAGGGTGGGTCCGCAACGGAAAAGTCTTCATAGAAGAATGGAGAACCGGCGATGAGCAGCCTGTTTGACGACGGCCTGGACAAAGACGAACTTGTCGCCCTGTACGCCATGCGACTTCTCTCGGATCCGCCGACGCCTTCATTTAACGCCGAACTGTTTCCGGCGACATCTCCCACTCTTGCGCGGCGGATTGCGAAGAAAGACATCGAGCGCCTGCTTGCTGTGCTAGACACGGCAGGATGCAGGATTGCGAAGGAGGAAAATTATTGATAGCGAGAACGGCAAGATTATCAGGCACAACAGAAATTGAAGGCATCAAGACCAAAATGGAGATTGAGACGTACCTAGAGTCGCGTCAAGCCGAGCAAATTGCTGTGGTGAAAGATGAAGACCACAACCGAATTGTATGCCGATTTCGGTTGTTCGGGCGCGTCGTGCAAATGGAGCAGAAACTCGCCACAGCGAAAAGCCCCATTATCCAAAAGCAGTGGAAAAACGGTGTCAGCATGGCTTCGCCGGGTGCTAACAGAATCAAGACGCGCTTAGAAGCAGAAACGCGCCGCCGCTGGCGCGTTCTTCTGCTGCGCGTTAAGCTCAGGCTTGACCTCATCTTTGATGAAGAAGATTTAGCCGAGCGCGAGGAAATGTTTCGCGAGGAATTCATGCCGGACATCATAATTCCCGGCGGCGGCACGGTGCGGGAGTTCATGGAACCGCAGATTGCCGAAGCCTATAAAACGGGCAAAGCGCCTTCATTGTTGCCGGGTCCGGGTGCGTACCGATTGCTGGAAAGCAGCGCAGAGAAAGGCGGCGCGGAATGACAATTTTTAGCCTGGAACATACCGAGAAACCGAACACGATTCGCCTGACTGTGGCTTCTGCAAATCTCTACATCTTGGACTTTGAGACGCTGCGAGGCGGAGCGCAGGACTACGACCAAATTATCTCCGACCTCTGCGAACTCGGACAGGCGATAATGAAGGCGGATGCAGATTTGACAGAGATGCACGACAATGCCGGCAGGACCAAGCCGCGATACCGAAACCTTCATATCATCGAGACTTTGCGCCAACGCTATGCCGGGCGCATCACGGAGATCGAAGGCAACCTGGAGTATTTTTGATGCCAGCCCAAACCCAAGAGCGCGAGTTGGCCCCTGCCGTGAGCCTCTCACTTGACCGTTTAGAATGCGCGGTGATGAATGCCTGTGCTGGCCTCGTGGAAACGCTTTCCCTGCCCGTCTGGGCTGCGATGGACGAGAACTACCGGTCCGGGTACAGGCCGGCATTGACCGACGCGGCGGCGATGCTGAGAGGAGATGAGAAATAGATGCCGATACTAGATTGCCGGAGCGAGTTCAAGCAGTTTCAGGACAAGGTGGGCGCGTGGGCCGAAAAGACGTTCCATTTTTCCACAGTTCAAAGCTGTGCGGAGCATTGACGGCGGGAAGCGGAGGAGTTCCGAACCCCACCGCCAATGACTGTTCCGGGCTACGAAGGGCCGGTTTGGGAAGCCGAGGAACTCGCTGACTGCTACCTGATTCTGCTTCACATCTCGCATAAACTCAAAGTAGATTTGCATGAGCAATCGCGGGCGAAGTTCTTTGCAAATCAGCAGCGGCAGTGGAAACCGCGCGACGCCGACGGAGTATTGGAGCATATCAAATGAACACGGTTACGCTGGACTATCTCCGAGCCTGTATTCTTGAAGCGCGGCGGGAAGAACTTGACCCCAGTAAAAGCAATTCTTTGCGAGTCCGATTTGCACGATGTCATTCACGATCCGCGCTTTCATCTTTTCAAGGAGGACAACGCAACCTGCGGCGTTCCTGTGCAGGGTACGGATTGTTTTTATTCCAGCCTGCTGATGAGAAGCGGCGATGAGCAAAGGATTTGATACAGTTGTCTAAAACAAAGAACCGCCCGCGCCAACTTGGCGCGGGCGGTTTCAACGTGTTGGCAGCAGTCTGATTATACCAGGTTTGCTACGATATAATCATGCACCGCGTCCATGAACTGCGCTTTACCCTTTCGGCAAGTCGTGCCTGGGCAGTCCCGGTGGGTCGTCGCCGCGTCTTCGTAATGGTCTTTCATCGTGTGGCTGTCTATCCCGCCGTAGTGCGAGAGAACGGCAATCGCGGCGACCGCGTTCTGCCGCACTGCGAGGCCGCGCCCCCAGTTGTAGTCGTCTACGTTGTAATCGCCGAGCTGCTCGACGCCGAAAGACACATGGTTCCAAGACGGGGTATGAACACCGGGAGCCGTCAGCGGCGAGAACACCCAAATCTGCTTGTCGTCTACGAATAAGTGGGGGCCGCTATGCCAGCCAAGTCCCTCGTAGTAACCTTTGAGGTTCTGGATATGCTGCGCGGTTAGCCCTTCGGGGCGCTGTGACAGGTTCGGCGCTCCTGTGTTGTGCCGAACGACAAAAGACGGCTTCCACGCACAGGAGGCCAGCGTCAGGCCAGCCACATAAACCGCGAAAGATTCCGGGGTAAACGATCTTCCAACAATGTTCATAATTGCGCCCCCGCCCCCGCCAGCGTCTTCTCAGCAACCGGCAACTCATTCTCCAAAGCCGTCTTCGCCGCGTCCCCGATGATCCCGCCGAGTTCCCCGACTGAGAACTGCCCCGTCTTTTCCGACAGCAGTTTTTCCGCTGCCTGCGTTCCTGCTACAAGGCCCGCCGCCTTGCCGATGGCCTCCGCGCGGGCGAGGAAGTCCGCTTCCTGCGCCTGCCGCGCCGCTTTTGGAGCATTCAGAAAGTCCGTCAGCCCTGTCCCAGCCTTCTGCGCCAGCGCCAGCGCGTTTGCCGATAGCGCCACCGGGGAGATAGTTCCCGCCACAAAGACGATGCCGAGCGTCACCAGCCCTGCATGAGACGACAGTAGGCCGGGCGTGGACTTCACTGCCGCCCCCGCTGCCGCCAACCCGACGCCGAGATGCGCCATAAGTTTTGCCTTATTGATCTTCACGTTTTTCTTTCCCTTCACTTGTTGCCGCTGAGTAAGTTGCCGAGAACTTCCCCGGTCAGTCCGCCGAGCGGCAGGACGCCTTCGGCCTTTGCCGCCGCCGCCTGCTCCGCCTGGCTGACAGCAAGCTGTTCCAGCACCGGAGCCGCCGCCTTCACTGCGTCCGCCTGCGCCCGGTACGCCGCATCCCCGGCCTTCATGCCGGAAATCTTCTCGTTCACAAACTTCCAAAGATTGAACTTCACTTTTTCCGCCCTTCTCCCATCCGCTTCGGTAAATTGGTCGTCAGTTTACTGATAAGCATTTCCTTCCCAGCAACGTCTTTCAGGAGCGCGATTTCGCGCCGGGCCGAGTCTTGGTACTTTGCCTGCCACTCTGTTTCCGACTTTTCCGCCGCCAGCTTTCCGGCCTCCGCCGCCGCCAGCGCCCCTCTCGCCGCCGCAAGCTCCGCCATGATCTCTGAGTGCTTGTCATGGTCCTGCCTTTGCCTTGCGTCTTCCTTCCCGAACCGCTTTTTGAGGATTTCCACGAGAAACGGAACGATTAAAGAGACCATCACCGCAAGGAGGGCAACCTGATTCGTGCTGATAGACACCTCCTTTCCTGCTAACGGACATCGCTATTTAAGGCATCGCTATTTAAGGCAAGCACTGAGGCCCGAGGGTCGCACAGCCGCCACAGTACCCATGCGCTGATCCCGGCTTGGAGCAGGTAGAACTCCCAAGACAGCGACCGGGGACACGCAAGAAGGAAGCCCGTACAGAGAAGCGTGTTCACGCCGCACAGAACCCGCACGGCACGGCGCATGGTCTGAACGCGGCGCGGCATCGGCCACGAAAGCGCCCACACCTGCCAGAGACCTACGCCGAGCAGTCCGCCGCCGAGAAGCCGCGCCGGCAGCCAGCCGAAAATGCCCACATGAAGCCATCCGTACACGAGCGGAGCCGTCGCGTACAGGGCGCTTCCGGTAATGAGAGCGCTGATGCCGAAGATCACGGGCCAGACCGCGAGGATAAGCTGCGCGACTTGGGGCTTTGAGTGCAGGATGAGGCGCAGGTTATGGAGCGCCGCCAGCACGTCGCCGCGCAGGATGAGGAGGCGTCCGAGAAGCCAGGGCCAGCCTGCCAAAATAACTTCCGACATTCGGGAAAGCGTCATGCGGAAGTAGCCGCAAGGGGACAGGGAATGTCACGGACAGGGAGAGAATTTTGTTAGAGTGATGCTTGACAAGAACGGGAAATGAGTTTATAATAGGAGCAGGTGTAGGGCAGCTCAGAGGTAGAGCGTTTTGTAACGATTTGTCGGTGGTTCGATCCCGCCCC
>JAABUO010001051.1_pt1 | contig 39291 bp, 50 predicted proteins | sample 5559291 | NCBI WGS metagenome assembly JAABUO01 (sample SAMN10711878, study PRJNA513372) | rock metagenome | isolation source: Antarctica rocks | place: Antarctica: Victoria Land, Finger Mt sud
CGGCCACATTTTGATTCCGAAGCGTCTGACCTCCGTTAGAAAGTGAAGTAGGTCCCGACCTACTTCACTTTCTAACGGAGGTCAAATCTGCTCATAGTCGACCAAAACAAACACTCCTGATCAAACAGAGACCCAACGTTTCGTCTTCTTTCTGTGAACGTTTGCTCTCACAGGGGCGTTCAGTGACCATACACCTGCTGGCAACGGACAAAGCGACAAAGATGCCTCCCAAACGCAAAGCCTCGGCTAGCAAAGGTTCGGACACAAAGAAAAACAAGAGAGAGTCCACACCAGCAAAGGACACAGTAACCACTGCTGAGACAGCTGAGGTTTGGTTCAGCGTGGAGCATTGGTAAGACGACAATGCAAATATGATGGATAAAGCCGTTTGATTATCCTGTTCAAACTGGCTTTGCACTGCTGCAGTAAGAGCTGAGGCATTTTCAAGCGTAGGTAAGGAATAGATTGTCTGGCCAGCATTAAGACAACCTATGCGAGTCCTTGCACGTATTCAGTATTTGCGAATAATTTCTGTTCATCCTGTAGGGCGGCAGAAATTTGCAAACTCCTTCAGGAACGGTGTCCAGAGCTGGAGATCAAGCTGAACCCTTCAAAGGTTGCCTGCTGTGCAGATCATTGCAATTGAGTATGCATTCCATGCGCAAATCAAGTTGGTGAAAACATGTTTTGGCCTTCTGCAGCCTCGCAAAGGCTGCTTTGAGATTCAAGACCAATCAGGCAAAACCTATGTGTCTCTGCTGGTGAGACTTTTGTGGCAAACAATGCAAACTTCCTAAACCTTTGGCATGGCTTGTGCATCTGTGACTTACTATCATATTAACTTTTTCTTCAGAACATGCCACGGCCTTTCAAGCAGCTGAGGGAGCTGGACATTGCCAAGGTTGCTGATGACATGGCAGCCAACATGACCACTGCCAAGGAAGGCATATCATCACCATCAGGTGACAATGGGATGGCTGCCAAGGGTAGCGAGTCAGCAACTTCAGCTGGGCACGATGACAGTATATGAAACACAACGTTTATCTGGAAGCAGGCAGCTGTACATCTGCTGCCACAGAGCACACCAGAGACAAGGTTTTTTTGGCAATAAATGACGTGTGTCTGGGAAAGCAGCTTGCTAGCTGCACCATATATGCTGATCAGACCCATGTTGCTGCACTTCTTTTGCGTGGGCCTGGACAGGCAATGCTTAGATTCTTCGGCTGTTGATGCCAATCGCCCTGGCATCAGTTGCTGAAGACTGTAGAACATGGAGCCACTTTGACCTGCTCTTTTGTGTTTTGCCAAAGCTGCTCATGCATGTTTTGGATATCACATGAGTTGCAACCTTCTGCGCAAACAACTTGTAATGTAGTCTAAGCAAGTATGGCCACAGACCATGAACATACTCGCTGCAGTTGCAGCTTGAGGCTGCTGTTTGCACAGACAACAGTCTTGCTCTGCAGCAGCAGCTGATCAAGTATGCATGCGCGACTGCTGTATAGCAGACAATGTGATGCCATGCTTTCTCAGCAGAATTCAGCGGGGGATGGGTTTTGATTAATACAATATGGCCCTTGGCAGCTGCAGCTAAATTAAGATCGGACATTTAGGTTCATCAAGATTCCTGTGTGACGTCTCAGTTGAGGTTTGGCAGCTGAAACAAATCCGGTGATAGTGCCATGAGAACAAAGCGACTATTGTGCTTGATAGTAGGAGACTTGCAGCCCCTTTGTAACGCATGTCGAGCTAGATACAGCATGTCGAGCTTCTGCATGCAGGCCGCTATGCTCTGCCACAGGGACAGCAACCTGTGCAGTATGAAAGTTGGACAGACGAGCAGGCAACTTTTGAAATGGTGCTGAGACCCATCTCCTGCACAATTTCGTGACAGGCAACAAGGCCATGAGGTGCAGTCTCATTACAACAAAGCTGCTGCAAGCATAGCAGTATGCAGACTTGTGTATGCAGCTGCATCAGACGCATGTCAATGCCCCTTGAGAGTAAACTTGGATCAAGTATTGGTCATCATTGCGCGTACTAGATTGCTGGTGTTGCGCATCTAGTGCATTGTGGTGCGGCCCCCTCGCCTTTGCTGCTCCACCTGGCCACACAGAAATAGTAGTGGCATCACAACTATCCAAGTAGAACATCAAGCAAGCATGGTTTGAGACCAAATAATAAAGACAATCGGTTAGTATGTGAACTGAGCTGTACAAGACCTGTACCACCTTCTTGGAACAGCGTAAGCATGCACAAGAGCAACCAAACCACCAAGCCAATGCTTAAACCGCGGCACAGCCTTGAGGCTGTGCAGTGCATCAGGATGCCATGTTACTTACCTGCAGTGGCCAGGAGATTGCCATCTTCAGATGAGTTGACGCATAGCAGGCTTTGAGACTGTGGCTGGCATGAGTGCAGCTGTGCAATGCCTCCTGCATCACAAGATTCATTGGTGTATTGGCATGCTCATTTGCTGACAGGGCAAGCATGCCTTCAACAACCAGGATTTCCTGCAATTACTTGCAAATGTAGGCGGCAGAAGGAACTCTGTCTCATCAATGCACCGCCATGCTCACCAATGCATGCTCATGGCAACAGCATTTTCAACGAGCACAAAGCAAAGGTGTGCGGTGGTGTGCAATACCTTGGTTTTCAGGATGATGGCATACATGCAGAGCTCCATCGGTGCCAGCAGCCACAAGGCAATTGACCTTGTCCATGTTGTTGGGCAGGTAACAGCAATCTCGCAGGCCACAAGTGGCTGTCCCACACCAAATTGTGTGCTGTGTTCTCATATCCTGGTATGAACAAAGCCATTCACACGCGTACAGCAAAGATGTTGCTTTTGCATGAACTGACAAGAGCAGCACACCGTAGAGCTTGCACTGGCACCGGCACGTCAGTCTTGCTGCTATGCCATGGAGCACAGAATTGAGAGCCCAGAACCCAGAGCATCAGGAAGATTGCAGCGTACCATCCAGGCACCATCACATTACGGCACCTGCTGTTTACCATGGCGGTGATGCTCCCATTTGTAGCTATTGATGACAAGCAGTGGCCATGAGCATCCCAGGCGCATGCAGCTGCCATTCCCTCATGCAAAGGCAGGCTGCACACAGTGTGCAGCCATTGTGACCGCAGGTCCCACACCCTCAGTACACCGTCACTGCATGCAGTGGCAACCAGACTTCCCCCTGGCTGAGTCTTTGCACTGAATACATACCCTGGCCGCCACCTGGCAGGTACTGCCTGGCCTGCAGCATAAGCTGAATTTGTGACAATTTCAGCTTTGCTTGTGTCAAGATCCTGCATCCTCAGCTCCAAAGCATACCACTGGTTTGAGGTTGCTGTGAGCCTGGAGCTTGGTGTAAGCATGCCCCTGATTGCAAATCCCAGAGGAACAAGCAGTCTACACTAGCAGTCAGAAGCTGGTTCTCCCCCACAAATTCACAAGCATAAACTTCTTCAGGATGCCCCTACAAGTCATGTCTGCATGTTGCCACTGCACAGCATGAGATATAAAAATCTCAGCTTCTGCTCAAATTGGCCGAGTACCTGCAGTGTTTGGATGGGTCCGCCATCAGATGGCCCTGAACCAATGCTTGCTTCCTCAGGTGGGAGTTGCCACAGCTGAGCTGTTGTATCAGCCGAAGCTGCAGGAAGAAAATGTTGTTGCAGTGTGAAAGATCAATGTGCCTGCGTGAACTTGTCAGTCAAGCTCTGCAGATAGCATAACACACCTGAAGCCAGGAGTCGACCCTCGTTATGCCAGGTCACTCGCAATACTGAGTCTTTGTGGCCACTGCAAACTCCAGTCTGTTTGCTTATTTCTCTCTGGTCGTCATCAGCGATCTGCCATAGTCGTACGCTGTTGTCGTCGGACGCGCTGGCGAGCAGGCCGCTGTACAAAGGACAGAACGCCAGGTCAAAGACTCGGCCTTCGTGGCCTGCAGCATGCATGAACGGTCTGCATCCCACTCCGAGGCGCTTGTACAACTGAAGCAGTGCTTACCGCGAAGCACATCAGGCTCTGCATCCTGTATCCAGTGCGACCATACGACAGCGTCGCTTTCCGCCTCCTTCATGTCAGGCCTTTCAATGACATGTTACGAAGCGACTCAGGATCACTAGCATATCACCTGAAGTCCTAAAGTTTATCGAAGCATTGCAATTGGTGCGAGCGTTGCAGAGTTGGCGTTTCGTGAATCGCACGAGTGGAGAAGTGGAGCTTACTGCTGCTGCCGTTCTGAGGCTTCATCATGGCATTACAGTCTGTGGCCGAGCAGATCTTGAAAGAAGTATTGCTACGCGCAAGGTGAAGACCTGCTGACGCCTACAGACTACTTGGCTGCAGGACTGGTCCTGATCATCGGTAGACTGGCTGTTCGCGCAGGTCTTTCGAAAGAGGTGTGCAACGAGTTGTGGAGGTCATCAGCCCAGGCCCGCTTGGTGTAAGTTTGCATCTGTGTCGCTGCAGTTCACTTGCACTCTTGTCCCTGTGCTCAGCTGAAATGCGGTGTCTATGTGGCAGACCAAGGCAGATAGCTGGGACGCACAACGGCGTCACAGGGCTGCTCAGGCTGTGCGGGCTGCTGTCGAACGCTGGGAGGTACAATCTAGACTGTCAGCCAGTCGCAGCAAACGCACATAACAATTTGGAACATTTACCAGGGAATACACCGCAGCTCTAGAATTTGGCCAGCAGAGCTGATCTGCAGCCGTTGCCTCAATGGTCGTTATTGACTGCACACTTGAGAGCAGCAGTGTGCTTGGTGTGTGCACATAGTGCTGCTCCTGATAGTATAACAGCGTTGCTGACTACATATGCTTCCGGTACCCCACACCTGTTAGCTTGGGGCGCACACAAAGGCATTTGCTTTTGTGATTAGAGTGTTTAACTGAGTTTGTTAGGTATTTTCAACATTGTACTCCAGATTCACAAACTCTTTGTACAAGTGGACTTACCAAAACTTGCAAGATATTTGTTTGGTTAGTGTTCCTTCCCAACTTGCTGTAAAAGGGCCTTTGGTACCTGTTTATATTTCTTCTATACACTGAATCTCAGATACATGTTCCCAGGGTGCACTGATATGCAGAGCCTGGTTGAAAGCCTGGATCACAGAGATTTTGGTAAAGTACGGAATCATGCAAGCTAGTGTTAGGCTGCGCAATGCATGCGCACCTCGGAGCTTGTATTTGCAGACATGGTGAATAGACATACTGGCTGTAAAAGCTGCTAAGATATACCTGTTCATATGTTGGTAGACAGCATGGCTAGCAATGTCGCATCCGTTGTATTCAGGCAAAAGCAATGTAGGTCGAGTAGACAATGCTGGGCGTGCTGCAAGACTTCTAAAGAATCAACATTGCTGCACCCTTATCCTTGGCATGCTGCACTGATCTGGCACAGGCAAAATGTAGCTTGTTCTGTGTGTATAATCTTATCAAACGCCTGCCTGAAGATCATGCCATGACTCAGTATCAAATAGCTTTGCTAGGACCTTCTATCACAGCATAAAAAGAAGTTGACTATGCTTAGCCAACGTGCAGTACCCAGCAATAGATTCACTAAACTGAGCGTTACTGCTTAGCTGCCATGACATTGAGGCAGCAGCATGCAACAATACAGTTTACTTGTTGATGATTTGATCAAAGGAAAAAGCGTCTCCTGCTTGTATCCATAGACTTGTGATTGTGAACCCATTCATACTCCCCACCCTTACTGTCAAAAGTTCCTTTCTGTAGGCTGAGCAATTTGAGGGTGAAACGTGGCCCCAATTCCTGTAGACGAGCAATGACTCGCCTTGATTTCTCCTTCTCTCCGGGACCCCGCCTCTCTGCAGCCTCAAAGATGTACCTATGATGCCTGCATTGCGCCACAACAATGTGCGTCAGATGACGGCAGTAGTAGCTTCATTGCAAGACCTTTCAGGACAAAATTACTGACTTTGTCCTGAAAGGTCTTGCAATGAAGCCACGTCATGCACTTATGCCTGCTTTTTGACTACCAAAGGTACCAAGCTGACACTAGTTCCTGATGAAGATCAGAGGGACGTGCTTGCAGACAGCCATGGTGGGATACAGCTACAGCAGGCATGGCGGATGCTGACCTGAAGAAGATGTAGTCACGTTGGTTGTGGAAGGTGACGGCCCGCCTGCCCTTGAAGTTGGGGTCCTGGCTGAAGATGGATGCAAACATGCGCCCCAGGCGGTGCCCCAGCCGGGTGCCAAAGTTGTTCAGAATCAGCTCTGGGCGATGTGAGCTTGCTCTGCCATGATGCTGCACAGGCATATTTGTCATTTGCAGCCATGACAAGAACTGGGCTTTCAATTCACATCTCCCAAGCAGCTGACAGCTGTGGCATCTCAAGTCACAGTCGTCACATTGAGCTGTAAAATGCTGCAAGCATGAGGCGACTTGTGTCAGCTGTCACAGATCATGTTTGTGCAACGAGGGATACCTTAATGTCTTTGCTGAGTCGCAAGTTGGACAATTTGAAGTGAGCTGTTGGTCCTCCTGGCAAATGTACCAGCAGCATGCCGTTGATAGACTTGCGATCCTCATTAAAGACAATCACATCAGTGAAACCTCTGTTGGATGCATACTCACAGATCTTTTTCAGCGCGTACCCCTGCAAGCATTCAGTGTGATCCACTCAACTTTCTCTGTTGCTTATGACAAACATTACCGGATTGCAACAGTAGGCTTGGAGAAGGCATTTGAACGATTGTCACAAGGATTTACCTGTCGTTTATAGTATGTTGCACACGGCAGCACTTCCAGCATTTCTGCCAAGAACTTATACATGATCCCACTTGGCTTATAGCACGTGGTCAGCAGAACATTGGGTGGCCGCACTCTCTGGAAATGCTCTGCAGCATGTACATGAATCACATTGACCAGAGTATATGGCAGCGATGTTGTATATCAGTCAAGATGTGCAGACAGCAAGATTACCTGCAAACTCATCTTGCGCTTCGTCTGCCTGTACCTCTGCATCATCCACAGCAACCATGGTCTCATCCTTTTCCCGTGTGCTTTCAATTGTCTGCGACAAGCAATATGTCAGATACCACTCCAACAAGAGTGCCTGAGAGAGTTTGGGAAAAGAAAGACTTTCAAGTGACCTCAACAGCAGTCACCAAAGTCCCTTGCCAGCATGCAAACATGCTGTCCATGACACAGCATCTCTTGCAAAGAGAGCTGTCATGATACAGCATAAGAAACTTTATAGCATGGTGGCAGTCTGTTTTGAAATAACTCATATCAGGGAGACAAGCAAAACAGGGCGAACAAAGTAGACCTTCGGGACCCTTTTGGCTGGAGGCTCAAGTCCCAACTCTTCCGCCCTGGCAGCGGCTGCCTGTCGCTTGCCCCTCTCAGCCCGCTTGGTTTTCTGCAGGTCGTCGCTTGCTAGTCAGGCACACACCGTATATTTCTTTGGAAAGCTAGAGTGGCTTGCCAGCTCGCCTACCTCCTTTTTGTATTTGAGTTTGGCGTATGCTGCAGACCGTTTTTGCTTGTTTGCGATATGACTTGTCTGCTGACCAATGCTGGCAGGTTCAGCACTTGGCGCAGGACCTTCATCGTCGTCGCGTTGCTTGCGTTTACCCATGCTGGAACGCCTGTGATCGCCACTTGCACCGCTTTACGTGCGTCGACTCGTGGGTATTGCCCAATTGCATATACAGCAGGGGCCGTTGCAGAGACCGCCCTTAATGTCTTCAGCGATCTGGTTGATTGGATCTCAGATGCACGATCCCAAGGACACACTAAACTGCAGAGCTTGGTAAAATGCCTGGATCATAGAGATACTAGCGCAGTTGACAGCTTGAAATGCGGCACTACGAGTTGCATGCAACAATCAGTCACGCAGAAGCATTTTCCTACCGCACATTACAAATTTGTCTGTGTCGCTGGTGCCAAAAGCTACACCCAAACGCCAGCATAAACGACTTTGACTAAAATACCCTATTCAAGGTGTCCGAACCCACATTAGCAGAACCGTATGCAGGAATGGAGCAAAAATTGACAGGGCTCAGTTTTGTAGGACGCGAGGGCGGCCAGAAATAAACCTGGCCGCCCTCACTCAGTGCAGCAGACACACTGAAAAACCAAAAAAACGTCGTGTGTGTCATCAGACGACAGTTGGAGGTACACTGCAACACAGTACTTTCTGGGTGCTAAGCATGCAAAAGTAACTCAAACGAAATAAAATCACGATTTCTAGAGGGTAAGTGCAATGTACCCTATCATATAGCGCCTATCACAGAGCTCTGTCTGTGACCACTGAAATTAGCTGCAAGGGAGGGTGCAAGAATCATACGCTGACAAATGATACCACAATATGGGGTAGAGCTCAAACACCTGTTCTCACCATGCTATGTGATGGTCAAACTTGAGAGCTTCAGCATGATGCTAGTGGCAAGATGTGTACCAGGTCACTCACCACTGAGATCAAGACCATCTGACAAGCTGCTTTGCCGCCGTGTTGTGCGCTCTGAAAATGCGATGATAGCTGTTGCCCAACTCAAACAGTCTCTGGAGGATCTGGTAGAACAATATGTGGATTGCTCTGACATATAGACATCTCGCATGGCCTGGCAATGTTCAGACAGCTGAGTCTTCCTGCTCGTCAAACAAGCGGACATCAATCATTCTGGCAGGACGATGTGCCTGAAGCTCCTTGCTCAGCAGGAAGAGGTTATACATGCTGCAGTCGGTCCAGGGAGTGGGCTTGAATTCGCTTCGCCGACCACGCAAGCTCACAGCATGCAGGCGGTCCTTGGTGATGTTGATCTGCTTCAGGGCTGGCAAGTTGAGCAAAAGGAGGCGTCCTTCAGCGTCAACCTCCATACATGTGTTGTAGCTCATGTCCAACCTCTCCAGATTGGTTGCTCCTGACAGGGGAGATGGTATCCTGCAGCAACAGACACTGATGAGCAATGCATCTCAGCAACCTGAGCAGTTGATGCAGACCCAAAAAGCAAATACCCAACGGCGACTTTCTCATGGTCATCAACAATGATCGCAGAAACCAGATGAGGCCAAGAGGACGAGTATGCAGGCATACATGGCGCTGTTGAGAGCCTAGAGAACAGGGCACTGCAACCAACAGATGACGCAGCATTAGCAAGCAGCTGCTGACCTGTGGAAGTCACACCGTGACAGGTCCAAATCTTTCAGATTGGCTAAGTAAGGCCCAGTTGGAAGAGCGTCCAGGTCATCATTTGCAGCTACATCCAGCTGCATCAGCTTGCTGCAAGATCTCACTGCCTCTGGCAGTTTCTGCCAACACAAGCAGCATTGTCAGCTTGACTGATAAGGCGGACAGTTGCAACATCATGCAACAATAAGCAGAAAGCGCTCCACACACAACATGAGGACTCATGTGCTTGATATGAACAGATCAAATACGCAGTCCACTTGTAAAGGCTGACCTGCAGTTCACAGCAGTTGAGCTTGAGAACCTCCAGATTGTGCCAGCACTGGAAGTCTGACGGCAGAGATGGAAGAGGGTTGAAACTGCAGCCAACACAACTCTGCTGGTCAGCAAGCTGAAGGTGTTCAATAGTGCAGCAAGGTATCATTTCTTGTCCCACACAACAATTCTGCACATGCAGGTGATGATCGAGATATGCTCACATGCTTGAGTGTCCTGCTCATGGACAATGCAATCAATCAACTTGACATCTGCACAAATTCAGATCATGCATTGCACAGTTGTGTGTAGCATCAAACTTTGTGTTGCTGCAAAATGTCGGAGTGGACCTCTGTTGTCTAAAGCTCAGTTGTGTTGAACATGCAATACAACATGCAATACAACATGCAATACAACATGCAGTACAAGGGATTTGTGAACATGACGCGACCAACAAACCTGAAATCTAGTTCTTGGATGTGGCTGAGGCGGCCCACCACTCCAGGCAGGGTACTGTAGCACCAACCAGATAGAATAAGGCGCCGCAGCAGTGTCAGCTTGCTCATGGAGTCAGGCAGCTCAATGGACCCTAACCCTGGTGTACTGCAGATGCACACCAAGGGGTCACTTCTTGGAACACTGTGACATAACAACAGCCAATGCATGATGCCAAAATTACACTGAGCAGCGTCTTGTTTTGTATAAATGTGTAAACACAATTTGCCTATGCCTGCATCAAGGTACAGATTACTAAGGCAACCTTGACTGATGTGAGTGAATGGAGATGTCATGCCCAACTTTTGTGCATCTGAGACATGCTGCCAAACCCACTTTTGTCAATGAGAGCAGCAGCAAGAAGGCAATGCTCTCATCAGACCACATGCAAGCGCATTGCATGCTGCAAAATCACTGACCTGAAGCCTTCAATGAGCAGGGTATCCAGTTTGGCAAGGGCGCTGATGCTTTCAGGCAGCTTCTCAAAGCCGCAGCGATACAGCTGCAAATCCCGCAGCTCCTGCCAGTTGCTGATGCTGTTGGGCAGGCTGATAAAGGCCCCAGGGCCCACAGAGGTCAGCTCCAGCTCCCTCAGCTTGCGCAAAGCAGTCAGATGGTCAGGAAAGCCACCCTGCATAAGAAGCCAGCTCCTCAACCAGCAGATTGATGCAAAATGTCCCGCAAACCGGTATATTTGTGCTGTCATCCTGGTGTTTCTGTGTTGCAGCCCATGAACATGTATGCACAACAGCGCATTCAAAAGCTGCAAGCTGCATGCACATCAGAGGAGGCAACACTGACAACGTATGCACTACGGACACATGAGGATCTGTCAGGACCCCAGAACCACAATAGATGAGACAGAGGCCTCATTTGACATAGCAAGTTGTGCTTGGCCTGTTAAGGCCACGCAGGGAGCAGCAAGAGTAGTCTACCAGCACATTCAGCAGCAAGAAGGCCATGTGGTATGGCAGGCATACCAGCAGATTCTGCTCCAGGCCATGGCCTGCGAAAAGGATGCGCAGTTCCTGCAGGTTGGTGAGGCGGCCGAGGTGGTTGATCTGGCGGGCCTCCACCGGGCCGCGTAGGCTGTCAATGTTGAGGCGCACCAGCTTGCTGAAACAGGTGAGATGGACCAGGTCATCAGCTCGCATCACAGGCGCGCAGTTGCTGATATATAGGTTTTCAAGGTAGTCCCAGAGTGTTCCAAAAAGTGAAGCAAGGCCCCCTACACAGAAGCAGGTGTGGCTTGCTGCTGCAGCTGTGGAGTAAGGAGTGATGGCAATGCAGTGAAAGGAAAGCTCTGCTCCTGGGTTTAACATTGATGCTGCATTGGAGTATTGTAAAACAGGGGTTCACAAACAAAACACCACCCAGGTATTCGCAACTACATCATGCACTGTTTTGTTGTAATCCCACCTGGAGGGCAGTCATGCTGTGCACCAAAATCTTCACTGAAGTTCCTAATTTCAACAGAGTGCACCCAGGATGCACGAACGCTGAACCATTGTAGCACATTGGCCCAGCGCACGACAACTTTCTCTTGGTCTCTGGATGTGCCGTTGGCATGGCCGTCAATGTACAGCTGTAAATCTGCATGTCATCGATTGATGATGTCCTGTTTGTCTACCTGACAATGGTGAGTCACTGCTCAAGTTGCAGCAACTACGAGGAGCAGCAAGAAATCAATACATTGCACAACCTTTTGACAAATATTGGTAACTTGGGATGATCACAAGCAAAAGCAAAGCTGAGTTCAACACTCGCTAGACATGCAACAAGCAATTGCAGAAAATTTAGTCAAACTCCTGCTAGTTACCTATGCAAGGGTGCTCCCACAGCGGACCTGCAGAACCATACAGTGTAAGGAAAATACACATGTCAGTCAGTGCTTGCCATCTCTGACCAGGTATGCAGGATTCTATGTAGGCAGCAAACGTTTGACTTACAAGGGACTGATGTCAGCTCCGCCCACTTGCGGCAAACGAGTGGAATTGTCTCGTGCCGCTGGTGAAAGGGGAGCCAGCCGAACACTCGAATCAGCAATTCGCGCGATAGTTTGTTGACATTGTAAACAGCATCCTGTCCTGATGACAGCTCGCGGCCTTCGCCGCGAGATTTTTTGCTTTCGGACATGGCTTCTGTTTATCCACCAATCAGCCCACAGGATTCATGACATATCCAGGAGGACAAATGCTGTCTACTCATTTGATACTGCCTGCTGCTGAGCTGCATGCTTGCGTCACCTTGCACAACCTCTCCCTCGCCAAAATAAAGTCACTCGAGTGCCGACGAGGGTCACCCAGGCTGAACGCGAGCCTTAGCAGTCTACAATCCGCAGCCTAAGCAGTCTTCAATGTTCTCAAGCAAACGCAGTACAGTCATAACGGCCGCCTGCGCATCTACCTGCCCGGCTGGCGTTTGTCTTACGGGCAGTGCTGAGTGCCTTCCTTTTCAGGGGCAGTTTTCAGGGCCACTTCGAAAAAGCCTTCGAAAAAGCCTTCGAAAAAGCCTTCGAACTGACCTCCATAAAGTGCCTCCATGAACTGAAAAACCGCAGGTCAGTATAGTACCTGGCATTACCAGTTCGAGAGCTTTGCAGACAGCCGTAAGGCAGCATCAAGCAAGCATCTGTAAGATTCGGTCACCACCTGCTAGGACTCAGTGATCCAAGACCTTGTATGGCCACAAGCTTGCTTCATTTCAGACTTTCGTCGACATTCACGAGCCGCCGCTCACAGCACGGCTCCCAATCAGCAGGTACAACAGCAGTACAGAGCGAAACAACTGATACCTAAGAGTGCCAGCGAGCTAGTGTGCAACCGTGTTTTCATTGCAGGTAGGGTATCTGCTTGTCGAGAGTGTTTGCCAAAAGTGAAGGTCGCACAGAAGCCCCACAAATATGTCAGGCTGTTTAATCACAGGACAGCTGCTAACAAGACCGGTCAGAAGGTTAGCTTTAGGTCGTATCATGTTGCTCTACATGAAATGAAATTTTGCACTGAGAGCGTTCACACTCACTCCCCGTCTGATTTTACCAGGAGACTGTAGATGGCCCTTTAGAAGCTGTAAAGAGCAAATTTGATCATCATCTGCCTGCTGTGCCTCCAACAGTCCAAAGCACTGGCACAAGGTACAGTAGGGTTCAAATTGCCACTTCATACAGAAGCGCCACTTCATACAGAAGCGCCACTGCTGACAACTTTGAACAAAACTTCACCGTTTCTGCAGGGTTGCTATCTCCTTGCTGCAAGCATATAAGGGCTACATCAGTCCTTTGCTGCCCTCAGTATGCCGTTTTCAACCTTCCTGCTCCACCTACAGTGTAGAAGCCTATCAACAATTTGGTGCTGGCAAAGGCACATTGCTTATGGTTTGGCGGTTGTTGAGATGTAACCCATTCAGGGGCGGGTACCAAGGCCAATATGACCCTCCGTCCTGGCCTCCTGTAGGCTTGGGAGCTGTGTTTAAAGACTGACTACACATTGATCTTTGCTGCAGTTTCCAGTGAACTTTTTAATGAGACTGTGGTGAACGTAGATGTGCAACACATTGACTGCATCTTGCGGGGCTTTGTTGCCTTTCACCTGGCTTTGTTATGCTACAGCATGGACGTTGGTTAATTCGCTTAGGCGACGGTTGCATGTATGTATGTGGTACAGCGCTGGATGATTGGTGTGATATGCCCAACAAGTATTGGGACATGTATTTGCGTATACATGTTGGCTACCCTTGTTGGCGTGTATGAACCAGTCTTATGAGACTGTGCTCAAAGTCAGCTTGTACTGCAGCGTACCAAACACGTTGTCGGGTCCCCCAATTGGCAGGACTTTGCATCTGCCTAGGCGTCTGTCCAAGAATCACAAGCTGGTCGGGTTTGCCAGTAACAAGCTTGACCTGGTGCCAGTGGCTTGTCATGAAGCCAATATTTGCTTTGAAGCAGTTCTGCAAGTCGCAAGTGTGGCATCATGTCTTTGGCAAAATGAGAACCTGTGAAACAGCAACCAGGATCTGCTAACTATTATGCTGCACGTACTATTTGGCAGCATGCTTGCCACCACAATTGCAAGTTTGAACCTGTCATGATACATGATGTTGTGTGCCTTCAAGGAATTCTGACATTGCCACGTGTGCACTCCCGGTTTACATATGCCTGCTATGCCAGCTCTTGTTATTGACAGGCAATTGGAAGACTGACAATGCGAAGGGCTTGGGAGGGCCCCGAGCAATGTCATTTAGGCTTGGCCGAGCCTATGTATGCCCACGCATGTGTGTGCTTAATGCAACACCGCTAAGTTCCCCAAGTAGCAGGCACGGCTGTTCTGCAGCCGGTCCCTCTTGTTTTCATTAATGCAACTGGATCAGCTCTGTCATGTTTGGGCCCCCTTCTGTATACCTATAGGTAGCTAAGCTTAGGTGCTGCTGAATGTGCTTGGTGTTGCAGCTGTTGCTGTTCAAATATTGGTGTATAAGTTAAGCTGCTATTGCAGAGTCAACACTTACAAGGCTGATTATATCCTGGCTTTGAAAACTTTAGGACCTCTTATACTTTGTAATTGTGCGATGAGTTTATGCAAAATGCGTCACTTACTTGCAAGCACTAGATCAAGGGCATAGCTTCCTCCAAAGTGTGCTCATCTCAGTACAAAATCCACAGGACAAGGCATGGCATGTGAGTTGCTGCTGAGCCATGTTTTCAACAGCATGCCTTTGGTGTGGCTGAGGCCACTGTTAGCTTGGTTCCTCATCATCGCTTTCTTCATCAAGCCCCAGAATGGCTGCAATACGTAAGGCTACATCAGCTGCTGCGAGCTGCCTCTGATCTCTGGGTAAATCCTGCAGCCTGTCTCGTGTTGCTGCATAACACCATTGCAGCTTGAGATAAAGTAAGTCTTGTTGATGCGTCTGTTGACACTAGCACAGGTGTGTTTAGTGCAATGAGGGTTCATACCACGTAGCTCTCCAAACATTGTGTCAAATTGGTCCAAGTCTGCCTCATCTGCTGATTGAAAGTCCTCAAACCCATTTGGGTTGGACTCTGTGTTGCCTGAAGAGCCGCTAGCTGTCTCAACAGATTGGCATGTGCCATTGGTCACAGCAATTTGGTATGACCCCTGACAGCCGTCTGCATTTGGTGCTGTGGGTTGTGAGTGCTGCTGCTTCATCTCAAGACCTGGCCAGTAGTTGGCTTCCAAGGCTTGCTTAATTCTGCAGACTCCCTGCTGTTGCTCATCCCATACTAGGCTCTCATCTAGCTTCCTGTCTGTGCTGCTGGCTTCTATGTACTCAAACTGATTGTCTGTGCACCATTGCTGGGCTGCTTGCAGCCAGCTGCTACGCTGCAAGTCAGGTGCTGCTTCAGCTTTAGAGATGGGCTGCCTTGGCAGCCCATCTACCCTGTTGGCAATGCACAGCCTGATGTCACCAACTGAGTTTGGCAGCGACGCTGCCCATTTGCTGACTGCCACAAATGACGCTTCTGAGGTTGCGTCAAACACTAGCACCAGTCCTTGGCTGAGCACAGCCTGTTCTGTTGCCTGTTCTGCAGGATGCAACCTGCCGATACTGACTGCTGTGGTGTAATATTTGGTATCGAGATGCCAAATTTGCCTGGACTCAGACTGCTTGCTAAGCGTCTTTGCAGGATTGAGCAGACAACTCACGAGACTGTATTTGCCGGCTTGCGGCGCGCCTACGAACAGAATCTGTCCAACAGCGTTGTCCTGCAATGCAATCGGGGGATGAGCGTCCAAAGCAGCTGCATCCATCAAGCAGACAGGGCATGCAAGTCTGATTACTACCGATCTGCGTATTGCCTGACTGTGTCCCACAATACCTATGCAAGACTGCGATGGGCTTACGCGCACTCTCGGCCTAATGGGATTAGTTCTTTTCGCATCTGTCGCAGTGCCTGCCTTGAAACTCAACAAGACAGGCCATGAACGATGCCTTGACAAGCACAGAGTACCCGAAGCAGGGTGCGGTCTGTACCTTTTGGAGCTGGTCCTGCTCAGCTTGACACATCGGCTTCTTGTGATCTGCCTGAGATGGCTTGTGCCACCTAAGGTCGAGCCTGACACCAGGCCTGAGACAAGGGGAATCTGAAGGGTCCACCAGCTCAAAACCGACACTGGGCATCGCGGGGCCATGTTTGAGCACACTAAGCTTGCAACCCTCACACGAATTGCCCTAGTGTCCGTGCTGAGCACGTTCCAGTATTCTGTTACCGGGTAGGCAGACCCCTTGTCAAGAAGATCTTAGGCTCGGGAGTTGCGACAAGATCTGTCGCTGAACAAGCGCTATGTTTGCTAAGCTCGTGTCCGCCACCTGGGGAGAGGACACTGGAGCTGAAGCTGAACACCAGGTACGAAGTTGATGGCCATCTGCTGCACCGGGACTGGGGTTCTGGGTATGCCTCACAAAATGATGTTGCTCACGCAGACGGTAGCAGAGGATAAAGTTGACATGTCAGCTGATGCAAGGTAACAGCAGTTGCTCATTGTGTCACGATTTAATGTACTTATTACAACAAGACAGAACAGAAAATCAATGTGACTGTGTTTCTCAGCCCCAAAGACACCATCAGCAGCAAGGACCAAGCTGGGTTTAGCTTATGGGGTGTTGCATCATCCTTAGCAGATTCTGTGAAGAAAAACACAGCAGAGATCACTACAGGCTTGAAGGAAACAAATTGGCGAGCTGAGTTGGAAGCCTTCAGTAAGGGTGTGCGCGAGGAAGAGCACCAGCTGAGGAAAGAAACAGTAAAACGGGTTGAAGTTGCGAAAGAGCACCTGCCCAAAGATGTAGGGGTTCTGCTGCATGCATTGTGTACCACAATGTTCTCTGCATTACAAAACATGTATTCAACACTGCGGACAGTTATCAATGATCATGCGTGTGTCTTAGGTCATCTCATCAGTCTCCGACTGCATTGTCAGCGTCTGCTGCCAGATGGAGAGGAAATCAGTGCATGTTGTTTGACACTGGGTTGCTTTTGCATGTGGTACCAGTTGCGGAATGAATGCAGGCCACTGCCCAGCTGGAAATGAAGAGAAAGGAGCTGGCAGTCCATCTGCAGAAGCTGGGCGTGGGCCTTGGTGGTCTTGGCAAGACCCTGGTTACCCGCACGACAGACCTCTTTGACCAGGTAGCTTCAAGTCAGATGCATCTCTGGTCTGTTGGCTTGGCCGCACATAACAGTGCTGTGCCACATGGACTGCAGCAGTCTTGCAGTTTGCCTTTTTGTCAAGTGTCTGAACAGCAGAACCATGCTGTTATGCTAGGTATGTGGTCCTTGTGAGTGTGTGTGACGTTCACTTGGAATTGACACATGGAATTGATACTTTCAAAGCAGCTTAGCATTGTGGGTAAAGTTGTGCATCAAAGATGGATTTTGGCCATTCTTGTGCCACAGGTCAACTTGCTCCACATAACAAAGCTGATGCAGGTGCGGGACACAGTAGTAGAGGAGCTGTCAGCCAGTGACAAGACCAAAGGCAAGATGAAGCGTCAAGGCTCACGCCCTCTGAGCAAGGGCAAATACAGTCGCTTGGAAGCAGACATCAGCAGCATGCAGCGTGACAGCGCCACCTACTGCGATGAGCCTGCAGACACGGCTGACTATCAGGCCTGGCGCTCAAAGTTCAATCTGGCCAGCTACAAGCCAGCTGTTGATGACTTGATTGCAGACAATGCCTTCATGGCTGAGCTACAGGCTCGCATTGTGCCTGTCATTGTGGAGTACGAGGCTTTCTGGACACGCTACTTCTATCGCCTCCATCTGCTTGAGGTAGATGTTTTGCAACTTCAAGCTGCTCTGCTCCAGTGTATCGTGATCTATACTTTGGCTGTTTGTGCAGTCAAGTGTGTGCCAGTTCCAGCATACAAGAAGCAAGCCTGCCAGCTGCTGTATTGCACCCACATACAGGACGTGGAACTGTTTTTATTATGACACTACCATTGTCATGGGTAGACGCAACACAACCCAAAAATATGCATCATTTTGCTCTGCCTGCTGTTTGTGTCCAATTGCCAAAGTAATACGAGAATTACAAGCTGATCATTGACTGCGCAGAATGATGGACATGCCATCTCAATCCTGTGTTACGTTACTTGTGTGTGCACACCTAGAGCCCTTTCTGCAAAGCAAACAAGGAGTCTACATCCTGGTTGATCGTCTCACAGACAGGCCTGTGTGAATGGAAGTGGTGTTTCTGAGTCAATAAGGATGAATTTGGGTAGTGCAGGCTCGCCATGCACAGAGGCTGGAGGTGGCCCAGCGCGCTAGCAGGCCGCAGCAGGAAGAAGAGCTTGCCTGGGACGATGCTGAGGAACAAAGTGTCAAATCAGAACAGCAACCCTTGTCCTCTGCCTCGTCGGAAGAGACGTCCAGGCCATCTTCTGCTACCTCAGAAACACAGCAAAAATCAGCGAGTGAGCTGAATGCAGCAGACACTGCTGCTGCTGCTGCACCTGCTTCATCTGGAGCGCATACACCAGCAATGCAAGTTGTGCCAGAAGAGAGTGTGGTCACAGCTGGCAATGGCAGTCATGGCATAGAAGCACATCAGAAAGAACATCACAAGGCAGCTTCGACCGCAGGCGATGAATCTGCAACAGAGACTGTAACCAGTAGTGAAAGCGGCAGCGGCAACGAGCACTGGACTGTTGTAAAGAGCCCTAGCAAGCAGGGTGCTGCTACAGGCTCTGGCACATTTGCTAGCACTGTTTCAGCAGAACACACTGAAGCACCTAGTCAGGCACCAGCATCACAGGTCAAAAAGGCAGCGTCACCATCGGCTGCCGTCAAGCCTATTTCAGAGGCTTCTGTTGCAGCAGCAGACAACGATGACGACAGTGAAATTGATGAGCTGGATGATGTCTCTAATGATGGCGAAGTGGACACCAGTGGTGGGCCAGGGTCAGAGCGTGATGAAGACTGGGGGGAATGGGAGTGATGACAATGCTTTCAGATTTCACTTTATGCAATATGTACACTAGTCAAGCTTGCGCAGAGCAGCACTGTAGAGGTAGCTAGACAGCATCAGCTGGTGTACATGTACAGGATGGACGATATTGTCATATTTTCAGCAGCAAAGATGTTAGGGCTTAGATCAGCTAGGTGAGGTGCACCATGCGTTTGACAGGACTAATTTGCCCCGAGACTTTGCATGATTGTGCAATGGGACACATGGTGTCCAGCATGCTCACTACCTCGCTATACGTGAAAAGTCATCAGCCAGCTTGACCAGTATTGTCCATTGATTCATGTAGGTGCTTTGCATGCAGATATGTACCTTGCGGTTATGCAAGCTGTTCTAACTTGCCTGCCTGTCTGAATTGTAACATTACAATTGTTCATGTTGAGGTCCACATTGTATGTTCAAAATACAGATGACTGCATTGTCATCGTAGCCCAAACAGAGTATACAAGTCTATCAGTAGTCTGCTCAATCTATCATACACAAGCTGGCACTACCTTGATGGCAAGTCCTGTTGTACACCTGCAAGCTGACGAGTTCAAAGCGAATTTCAAAGCAAATGCATTAACCAAGCTAAAGCCAAACTGTTTGTGGCAAGACATCACTGATTGTGAGCAGAAGCGTCAGCAATACAGATACACATGCAAGGGTGATTATCATGCCTCCCTGTGTTCCTGATCAGGTCAACATGTGGCATGCCAATGGCTAACTAGTGTTGGTCTGATGGTGCGTTTGTAAGCTCATCCAAACAGAGTTGTTCATGCTTGCGCAGCACATTGCCCAGGCGTCGCATGCCTTCTGCGATCTGAGCTTCACTTGCATTGGCAAATGATAGGCGAACATATGGGCATGGATATGCCGCGTCAGCTCCCTGACAGTGTGCAAGCTTCCCTGGCAGAACCATGACATTTGCCTGCACCAACTCGCTGGCAACTTCGTCAACGTCCTCCACTCCACATAATTTGAGCCAGATGAACATGCCAGCCTGTGGCCTCTGCCACTCTGCCAGATGAGCCAGTGCCTGCATCACACACGAAAAGATGACACTATACAGAATGTTTCTCGCACATCACATACAAAAGGCAACATTGTTGCTTCGGAAAGGCTTGTGTTGAGGCGTATGCAATGGGAGAAGGGATGGACAAGAGTCTTCAGTCACACATGTTGTGGTGAAGTCTACTTCCCTTAAAATTGCATGCCATTATTACGCATAAAAAGACAGTACATACCAGTCAGTCATGTTGATGCTGGGCCAGATGCTAAGCCTATTCATTGTCATTCATGAAGCCTTATGCAGTGCAGCAGAGCATCTGGTGACCTAGATGATTGCCTTTCCTGCTATTGCAGTGGCTGCCATTGCAAATGCAAACAGCAGAGTCAGCATGCAGCGGTTGCAGGTGATGGTGCAGCACACCTTGGCTGCGGCTGTGTGCATCATGTTTGCTCTGTGCTGATAGACTTGCTGCATGTGACTGCAATGTTCTTGAAAGCCATTTGCGCCCCAATGCTGTGTCACTGCAATCATCAGAGCCTGCAGGCAACACCACATTCACCACCACCCTCATCCTGCACTGGATCCTGCAGCAGTGTGGTCGATAGACTGCAACATCCTGCTTATGCACACATCAGCATCGAACAGCACCAACTTCTTCGCTTTGTGTAACTTCAGCTGTGCTGCAATTGTATCCTGGAAGCTGAGTCTGGTGAGTGGTGCAGACCTGGGATATGCCTGGGGGCCCGTTGAGGGAGGCATGCAGGGCCAAAGCCATTAAGTCCACCACATCTGGGTGCCCCGTCACCCACCCCAACCTGAGCCCAGGGGCCAGCACCTTGCTCCAGCTATCCAGGCGGACCACTCTTGAGTCTGTATCAATTGACAGATAACTGGGCACCAACTGCTGCAGTCCTGGCACTGCCCCTACAATGCATGCCGTGCTGTCATTCCACTGGGCACATCACAAAAGGATGATACTACTGACTAAGACAACCTCTTTCTCTACATTGCTTGACAAGTTGCTGGACACTGGCAACTGAAACCGTGAGTGAGACAATAAACCAGAAGTAAACGCCATATACTGTGTTTGACTTGCTGATGCTCATCAAGAGCTGTTGATCCATGGTGAAGCTTTGTCTTGCACACACATATTCTGTTGTAGTGGAAACATGCAAATGGTCTCGGCTGGCAGATTCCGGGCAGCAAGTTGTTGGTGACAAGTCCACTTTTGCTATGCTGCATTGATGGCCTGACAGACACAGAAGCAGATGATAAGGGCTACCTTGCAGGCTGGGGTACTGCAGGTAGTAGTAAGCGTCATCTTCAATGATGGTGATGCCATACTCCTGGCAAAGCCCATAAACTTCCCTTTTCCTGCCAAGGGGCGTTACTATGCCTGCATTGTTGCCTTACACACCTTGTTCCAATGCTGCTCTCAAAGGCCAGTGGGGGTGAAGCTCCAAGACTGCTGTCATGTACACATTTTGGGGAACAGGAGCAGGGCAGTGAGAATCAGTTAGAGGTGTACATGTACAGCAGGCCACATTCAACATGATGACAAGTGTGCATTGAGAAGGGTGTGGCGCTGACCTGTAGGGTTGTGACCGGTGGGTACTGTGTACAAGACTCTGGGTACCTGCCCCGTCACTGCCCTCTCCTCAAGCACCTGCAGTCACGCCCACGCAAGGTCAGCTTGCCCCAAAGAGTGCACACGACGTCATTGCTGCATGAAGGCATGCATTTATGTTGGCTCAGCAATGCTGCACCTTTCTAAAGTTTCTGGGGCATATTCCCTGATTATCCATCTTCACAGGTACTGCATGGTAGCCTTTGATGGGTAGCACAGAGTCCACCATGTAGAAATACGTGTACTCCTCCACCAGGATGCTGTCTCCACGCTCCAGAAGCAGGTCTGTCACCATCTGCAGTTATGAACTGTTCAGGGCAGCTGAGCAAATGTCTTGACTCAAAGTATGTAGCGAACTGCTCATGCACACCTGCATGAAAATAGTTCAAAGTAGAGGACGGTACCAAGTTTGATCAAATACACACAATTCAGCAACAGGGCAATTGCAGGCCAGGGGCAGCAGAACACGATGGCAGACAAGCCCCTCGCAAGGGTGTGTGACAGGGCAAACAGCTGACCTCAATGGCATGATTACTGCCATTGCTGATGAGCACTTGAAAGGGAGCAGGCGGGTTGTGGTGCAAGCGCACATGCTCTTGCGTCCATTCCTGCAGTTGAGGAAGGCCCTGCAGCAAAGCACAACCCCCCTAAAGGCCCCTCGTGAGGCAGCTGTGAGCTTGCACACAGTCATGTGACCTGTACCAGTGGTTGCAGCTGGTTGAGCACTGCTTGAGCGGCAATCAGCGTACCAGCAGATGTGTAGCATACTGCTGTGCATCGGTTACCTGCAGGCAATGCAAGTCCAATAAACTCGTATAAAGACTTCACATGGAGACGAATCAGATACTGCACGTTTTGACTTGCCAGGTCTACTTTGTCAATGGTTAATGAAGCGCCACTTTTGAGCTTGACGCTGAGCTGTGAAATTGGGAAGGCATCTGGGTGAGGGAGGCCACCATGCAATGGGATGCGTTCATCTGCTGGCTGTTCACTGTAGCTCTCTAGCACAGTGTTGAGACCACCGGGGTTCCTGGCTTTGCCAGCTGAGCTTAATAACCCTGTGTAACTGGTGATTGGTAAACAGTCCAAAACCTTAACGTTTGGGGTGTTCGAACGGTTTGCTTTGCGCTCTAATGCTTTCTGAACCCCCGATGTAGTACCGATATCCTTGCGTGTATCCGTGTCATTTCTGTCCAGCTCTGCTGACTCAGACTTGACAGCGTTGTAAGCCCTTTTGAATGGTCTGGCGCGTGCGCAAACGCGCGTGCACGTGTACCAGGACGCACGCTGCCGAGCGACTGCAAAGCTTGAGCTGCCCTCCAGCGTGCGCACAACAAGCATATTCAGCCCCAGTGCCTGTTACATGTACAGCGGCAGCTCACGCAGATGCCGGTTCGCGCTCAGGCTTGTGCTGCTGGAATGAGCAGCGACAATGCTGACGCACAGCGAGACAGTTCGTGAAATAGTTGACGTCCAGCGATGTACATAACGAAATCAACAGCTGGTATGTCTTCCGTCAGCCGAGTCAAGATGCAGAGCCGGTGCGAAACTTCTGTAGGATGGAATCTGGCAGAAGACGAGTCAGCTGCTGAGGTAGCTTCCGACTCCTGATTGAGCTAGACCATACAGTTCATGCGTGGACATGCAATCCAGACAAACGGAACTTTTGTAAGCATCATGTCAATGTGGGCAGGGTGTGCCTTGCGTATTGCCAACAGCTGCGCAGCATGACAGGCAGCACACACATTGGCCATGTACACAAGAGAGAGAGAGGTTCCAATGTAGAAATTATTGCTTGCCTGTCAACCAACGGCAGCTGCAGGCATCAACCACTACAGTCGTCCCTCCAGGGCAGATGTTCATGTTTTCGGGGTAAGCTGGCTGGTGCACGAGGATGTTGAACTATCAGCATTTGGCAATACCAGTAGTCAGTCACAGCATCCATGAACAGGTTATACCTAATTAGTGACACTGACCAGAGAATGAACGTCGTGGTTGCACCTAGCTATGGGCCCCTTGATGTATATACTTGTCTTCCAGAAGGCGTTCACAAGGATCCTCCACAATACAGATACCATATGGACCATACCACATGCATGCAACGTACAGTCTTGTCGTGGAAGCCTGCTGACTGCACATGTGCTGTACAGGGCAGCAGCTGCTCAACAAACATAATTTGGCATGGAACTTTCACCACCCGCGGATCCGTACAAAATGTCCCGGCTCCCTGCACACGACACCTGGAAAACTTTTCTTCACGTTTCGCTCCTGCAAGGCTCTGACTGTGAATGATGATGTTTTGCCCCATGCATACGGTACGTTCAAACTTACATGCCAGCGTGTCATTTTCGTTCGTTTCCGCAGTTTGATTTAGCGGCACAATGTTATTCAAAGCATTGCAATCTCTCTCTCGCTCGCTCTCTCTCTTCAACGACTATTTGACAACCTGAGCCAGCATGGAACTTGACCCAGTTTACGGGCTTGCCTGAGCATTAAACTGTGACCGGGCCGCCGCGTCTGCTCCTTTCAGGTCGGCAGACGATTGAAATCGTCCGGGCCTCCGACGCCGGCGCGGTCTGTGGTATCGTTCCTTGAACACCAATGTGCCCTGCGTAACTAGGTCCGCGGCATACTCAAATTATTTCGGGAGGACCCACTTGCAAACGTCGAAGCCCTTGTGCGCAAGATGGCAGCAACCTGGCGACTTTTGCGGTGACCCCGTGAGCCCATGCGGACAGCTTCACTGCCGAAATGGCGCTGTGTGCTTATCTGGGTTGCTGTACTTGTGGTAATAGCCACTTTCATTCAGCCACAGTTTTTTTTGCAAATCGCATATATACCATAACCAGCACCTGGTTAGCCATAGTAACCACCGCTGCACTGAGCAAGCAAACTGGCCTTTCCAGGTCATTCTGCCAGCACAAGGACAGCATTCAGAGGTATCAAAAGCAGGGCAGGCTATGGGACCAGGGACCCGACTTCATCGTCAGCACGCATCCCATAGCCGAAAGAATGTTTCTCTGCCTCTTTCAAGCCATGAGGTGCAGTGTGAAAATCAATTTGCGTCTGGTGCTGCATTTCAACAGCAGTTGCACAAGAGATACATATACCTTATAGCTGTCACAAAATACTCTGCAATATCTGCCATATTGATGATGCAGTGTGTTGCTGATGATGGAAAGTCTGAACACAGAGTCTGCATTTTCAAGAACATAGTGCTATGGGAGGGCTAGCTGCTGTATGTGGCTAACGGTGAGCTAGCTTTTGTATTCATATGCAAGCCCTGTGTCAGCTTTACAAACAGTATTCAAGGCTAGCCTGCGGATCTCTGGCTTACTGGTGTTCTCAGGTAAATGACGGAGGCACCATGGGTTGGGTCTGCCTGAATCGGTTTGGCTGGATCTGCAGGTGAACTGGTGTTGCCAGACATAGACATCAACTGGCTGGAACCAACGCGCCTGATCATCCAGGTCGTGCAGCAGGATGATCTGCTACAAGCTTGGAGTAGTGCTCAGGTGTGCACCATTTACTGCTGCAAGACTATCAACCTTTGCCATTTGTTTGGGGCAATGCAGAGGGCACATGCTGTATACAAGACATATATGAGCAGTTGAACTTGCAACAAGTCAAATTGCCAGATACTCAAGGCTCCCTCTGAGACAACATCCCAGCTCAGCCATGGCTTTTGTCTCAATCATCATCAGAAAGCACCTGCCAATAGGATCATTCCTGCATGCCCCCTGGTGTGCAGGTTGAGAATGTGCCATTGGCCCTGCTGGGACATCAAGTGAACTATGGCAACTACTACCACGTCTTCATAGAGACGCTGCCCACGTGGCACAATGTGATGTGCAAGTACCTGGAGCTGTGCAAATATGATGAGGGAAGCCAGGTGCAGCTGTGGCTGCTGGAGGAGCGAGGCGACCACCTGACTGCGCTGACTGGCCACCTGCCGGCCTTGGACACTCTTTACTCCTGCCTCTCCCCCACTCCTCCCCGCCACATCAAAGAGCACACCAACTATGGCAAGGTATCCATAAAAGGCTGTCTATCTGTCTGTCTGGAGACACTAGTGCAGCCGGTCTAGCTGGCTGAACATCCATCTGATTGCTTGTGTGTCTGTCTTCTGTGCACTTGCCCCCTCTGCTTCCCTTCACCCAGTCAGGCTGTGCGCTGCTGTCCTCACTCCTGCACTCAATTGTCTTTAAGTGCACTCCAGCCAGCAGGCAGCATGGCTCATGACATGTGCAGGTGGTCCTTTTCGAGAAGGCCATTGCTGGCATAGGCCCTGATGTGCGAGCCTTTCACCAATGGCGGCCAAGGTGCATAGCCTAGCTCTCTATGTGCATGCACACCTCTCACCTCAATATGTGCTGCACTCGTAGCCTGCCATACAGACTTGGCTAGGATCTACCATTCTTCAACTTGTACTTATGCCACTCACATGCAACAACTCACCTTCTTTGCCCTACTGTAGATTTGTCCTGCCCACTATTTTCAAAACCATTAACTGCCTTGCATACATACCAAGAGCAACAACACTTATAGGGGAAAGAGCTTTGAAGCCGTGTGCATATAGAGCCTGCAGGGTGCAATGTGATGCATGTGGTTCAAGGCTCACTGAACAGCTTGTGTGCATGCAGGTTTTTTGACCATTTTGTGGCATCACCTGCAGAGTCAATGCATTCATGGCGGCGTCGCCTTGCTCAATGCTTGGCTGTCCCGTTTGACACTGCTGTGGTAAGACTGTTTTGTGTACTCCAGGCAATGCTTGTCTGTTTGTTTCAGCATCAAGCTTGTCATGAGCATGAGCCAGTATGTATGCACGACGCCTGCTGCTGGTTGCACTATGTTGTGTGGAGCGACCTCATATGCTGAACAGTCACTGCATGCTGGATTGCCAAGGACCCTGGGTGCAAGCAGCAACGCCTTGTACCACATCCTCCTTCTGTCAAACAATGTCTTTGCTCCTGTTTTTTTCTTTCCTGTCATTCAATCTGCACAAAAGCTGATGTAAGTCCCTGCAGCATGCTGTGACTTGACAAACTTTTGCATTGCAGGCCAGTCAGAAGCCAGTGACGGTGACAATTGTGAACCGGTCGTACAAGGCAGGGCGGCACATGCTGAATGCAGGGGAGCTGCAGTCGCGCATCCTGGGCAAGTGGGCAGACAACGTGGTGCAGGTTGTGGACCTGCAGGGTCTGGACCTGCGCCACCAGATTGCCCTCTTTCAGCAAACCTCCATCCTCATCTGGACTCACGGGGCAGCTATGGCAGATCTGCTGTTTCTTCCACAGGTACAGCTGGCATCCAACTTGCCTGCCAAGCATGTTATAGTTGAGATTGCCAGCAGCATCCCCTGTGCTGGCATCAACCTGTCTGGCTGCAGAGAAAGCAGCTGTGGTACTGCAGATGTGCCAGCCTGGGGCTGCTTGCAGTCGCCTTTTGCCCAGCATCACTTCCAAGCTTATATAGTTACTGGTGCAGCACCATGTGTTAGCATGCTTGTCAGCTTGACACAGCTGTGCCAATCATTTGCCTGCAGAGCATGCTGGGCACCATCCAGTCAGCAACACAGACGTGCAGAGCAATGGAATATGGGTATGCAATGCAGCAGCTCTGGTGCATGCAGAATTAGGGTGTACATATGTGTTGTTGCAGGGAGCTGCCGCCATTGAGCTGATCCCATGGCCGCATGCAGAACAGGCACATGAGTGGGCACAGAGCATTTCAGCAGACTTTGACCTGCATGTCCAGGTTGCCTGGACCAGACTCACAGATATCTCCCATCTCCATTACCACACTGAGGTGCGTGACACCCAATACAGGCATGCGCAAACCTGTTTCTTTCATACTGAGACTTGATTGCTCAGCATTCCGCTATCTGTTGTTTGGGTTTGAGCTCGTCACACACAGACCATGTGTGCTGCACAAGTCTTGTTTATGGACTGTATATGATCACCTACTGGCTCCAGCAGCAGTGTATGTTCATTCATTCATACCTTGGCCCAGTGTCTTGCTTGTAGCCCTGGCTCATTGTGTGACCTGTTGCCTGCAGGTCCTCTTCAAGGACCCAACATGGCAGGCCCTCACAGATGAGGAGCGCCTGCTATTCCTGGAGAAGGGGACATGTCCTGGCAAACCCAACACCCCACTCAACATGTTGTGCCGCAACCACTGGATGCACTACCTTGTATCATATGTACAGCCCTGGGAACCTCTGGAAAAGCTGCTTGATGCTGCCCACAGCTTTGTTCAGAATCAAAGCTTCCTAGCAGTTTCAGTTGTCACAAAGTGAGAGGCAAGTTAATTCTTTCATCAAGAGATGGTTTTGCCGGCAACAATTGAGGCCTACAATCAAAGGATTGCATGTCAATGCAGTCGCAACATGTTGCAATGATGTGCAATCGTATGCAGGGTTGCCAGTCAGGTTTTCAACGAGTTGTCCTTAGACAGAGAGTGCTGTTGGCTCTCAACTACTTAGCTGATTTGTTTCCCAGCACCTGCGTTGTCATGCCTCATGTGTGTGTTGAAGAAGGGCCATGCTGACCACTGCCTCAGGTACTCAATCTAGGCACACCTCTTCCTCAGACACATATGAAGTAGTATGCTCCTGAAGTCTGCTAGTTTGATTGTGCAGCATGAGTAGATGCTGGGGTGTTTATGAATGAATTAAGCTGAAGTTGCTTTCATGAACATTGATCGTACACTCCTCCAAGCCAGGCTTAGTGTTGCTGTTGCCAAATGGATGAGAAATTTGAGATGTAGTTTGAACAGCACTCACGGGGTTAAAAAGATTACAAAGTTATGTTGTGACTGTTCTGCTGTTTAATTTTGATGGGCAGCAGAGCAGTACCTGTTGACATTCTTAGCTCATTCTAGTATGATTATAGCTTACAGTATGCATGGATTGCTATGCATTACAAGGCCTCGCTTTGCACAAGTCTCAACCAGTTGTTGAGGCTCTCAATGTGACTGTTGGACACTTCACAGTCACTCCATCGAGGTGCATATGTCGCCATAGTGTTTGCGTTTTGCACCTTCTTTGCCAGGTGTGGAACGGCGTATAGGCCGCGGAAGCATTCATTCGGGACCATCTGATGGACGACGATTTCTCCAGGCTGTGCGAAAGTCTAAGTGAGTAGACGCTACACCATATTACGGGCCTTTTATAGGTTACACTGAACATACGCAGGCATACTGCTTCAGGTTGCACAGCCAGCAAGCTGCAATTCAATGATAATTCTGGCAGCAGGTGAGGCATTTCTTGTGATTTATTCAGGAGTGCACTTTCAATTCAGGTCGACACCTGAGCCTCTGCCTGCCTTTTGTTGTCAGGGGAATATGTGGGAAGGATGTGCTGAATGCAGCTGAGACCATTGTGACGGTTCCTTGGAGCAGCTGCATATCTGTGGAGACTGCTGCAGCGTACCTTCACACCAACTCAAGCAGTACAACCCATTCACTGCTGAAGTTGCAGCACTGGCTTCTGCTTTATACATTGTGTATATTGATCGGGTTGGTAACAGCCTTTTTGAAGCAAAGTGTATGCATCACGGCACTAGATGTATGCATCACAGCACGAGATGTTAAGTGGAGGCAATCCCCCAGTTATTTCCCTTGCTGAGTTTAGTTGTTGCAGGCCTGATGCCGCATGGACTGGGTGCGCTTGCTAATCTGCTGCAAGCCGGAAGTCCTTTGGTACCAGAAGGCAGCACATGGCTGCTGTTGTTGGCATTGTTCCTGCTGCTGGCTCTTGCCAAGAATGACTCGGAGTGGGCTTGCTACCTGCAGCTGCTCCCCTGTCCACTGGATGCAAAGGGGATGTGTGTGTATCCTTCAGGCCCTTCAAGCCCGCACCTTCTATTCTTCAGGTGTCAGCTTGATGCACATGTCTGTACCAAATTCTGTCTGTAAATACTACACTGCAAATAGCGTGACTCTACTGCGGAAGCACACCTCACACCTTATGTCTGACGTTGCATGTATTGACGCATAGGCTTTGGCTCACATACAGTTAGACATGCCTGATTTCAAGGGTCCTTTCGGTGCACACCTGCATTGCACATGCAAACTCAGAGTGACATGTGGTTGCTGAAATTAGGCATGACCTCTGGATTCTCTGTTGACAAGTTGCATTGGTCGCAATTTGGTGGGCACTGTCAAGCGCAAGCTCAAACATACACTGAAACTGGTGCATGTGTTTGCTGCAGTGCAGCAGAGCTGGACGAGCTGCAATACGAGCCTGTCAAACTAGCAATACTCACGGAGCGTGACCGCCTTGCGGCGTTGCATTGCCAACTGTTTAGTCATGCAGGTCAGTTCAGCATGGAATTTTTCTGCACGAGCCAGTATTGGTAACTCTCATTTCTGCAATGCCACTGCAGGCTGTTTCTGCGTTGATGTCGACGTTGCTCTATCTACCCTGTCTCCTTCTGCACAGTGTGGACAGGGACAAGAGACATTGGTTGCATGAACACACACTGCTGGAAGGGACACGATGTGTGAGTGTATATGGGCTCTGACTGCACAGGAAACACAGTGGACTTGGGCTCTTTCATGTGGGCACACTGCTTGGTGCGAAGCAGAGCCATATCACCACCCTCCTCAATTCAGGCTGCGCCTCCCAGCCGGTCAAGTGCAGGCAGTGCAGACCAGGTGAGACCTGTACACCACATGACACATGCACCCTGCCACACCTAAAGCGTCCACCTGCCAACACGACCAGGCAGGTGCTTTGCCATATTTACGGTTTATGACTGAGGCATGGCCTAAGCTTGCCATGCACATATCTCTGTGAAAGCTGCTGGAGGCTTAAGCATTATGCAATGCAGCACGAAATGCAATGCAGCACGAAATCCTGGACTTTTGACAGTGACTGTGCCAGTATTTAAACAGGCACAGTTCATACCACAAGCTGCATGCCACCTGGCCATTGGCACATCTTGTCAATGCCCTCACCTTTGAGCAATGTGTGGTCCTGCATCTGCGTGTGTGTGTGTGTGTGGAGCCTGGACATGGTGCTGCAGTGCGGAGGACCATGCTTGGTACCAGTTGTGGATATGTGCAACCATCAGGGCCAAGGCGGCTCTGCTCACCTGGTCTGGGGTCAGCAACGTCAGGGCCACAGATGAGAATGCACACACATCCCTCTCCACTGCTTGACCAGGCGTCTGCTGAGCGGTGTCAGTTGACATGTACACGTGATTCAGTCAATTTGATGCGCACCTGGCCTGCTTTCACACTATACCCAGTACATGCAAAGTATGGCTTTCCATGAAGAGATTGACATTTCTGCTGAAATTCTGCTTATTGAGACTGCCTGTTTGTCAAAGCAATCAAAGCTGCAGGACTGGTTGCAGACGGCAGGTACTGCTGCTGCTGCTGCTGCAGGAGTGTGGAGCTGGTGGCCAAGCAACATCATCACCCAGGAGAGCAAGTGACACTGGACTATGGTCGCCATCCTCTGCAGCATAAGGTTTACCAGTATGGTTTCGTGCCAGGTTATGGAACTGAGGGGGCCATGTACGAGGTCTTTGAAGATTTTGGCAGCATCTGGGAAGTGCTCATTGTGCAAGGCAGCCCCCAGGTCAGCATATCTCACTGTGCTGCCCCAGCTGCACAGTCATTTCCAGGCAGTCCTGCGCTTGATGCATGCTGTACACAGTTAAACACATTCTCAATCAGTGTTGTGTCATTGCCAATGCACATTATGTTGCCTGGCAACTTCTGCCAGTCGTGGTGTCATCACTGGTTCTGATGTGTGTGCATGGTCTGTACTTAGCTCCAAGTTGACGTGCTGGGTTGCAGCAAGACAAAGCATCATGTCAACTCAAAAGCTGCACACCAGCATGAACTGGCAGAACTTGCAGGGTGGAGCATTATCTTTGAAAGAAGTGAAGTTGCAGCCTAGCAGCCTCCCAAGCCCAAATGCTTCATTGGCATACGCAACGCCCATGCACAGAAAAGACCACAGTATAATATATATACTCGACAATTGCACAAACGGCACAGACGCATGCAGCCCGAAAGTCACATGGCCAGACCATTTCTGTGAAAGTCGACTGGCAGGGGTGCAGCAAGGTGACGCACAGTATGGACCTGACACGTGTCCTACACAGCATCAATGCCGCAAGTTAGAGCCAGCACAAGAAAGGTAGAATATCTGCCAGTTTCCCTGAATGTGTACATGCTCAAGTACATCCTTCAAGTTTTCAAACCTGACTTGTAGTACAAGCACTAATGGCGCAGGGTTGCAGCGTTATATATTTGTGTCATGCATGTGTCTTTTGCATGCACAGATGTTGACTGTTGGAGTCAGACGAATCAATGCTGCAGGGCAATATCTGCGCGCATTGCAGCAGAGTGCCAACAATTACTCAATGAGATGTCGACTACTATTGAGCAGGACAAGAAGCAGCTGATGACAACTGAACCGCAACAGCTTGCCCACATGCCTTGGAAGCATGCAGAGCACCAGAAACTTGCCCTCAATTACAGAATAGTCAGAAAGCAGACATTAAACACTGTCATCCAAGATTTGGAGGCTATTGTTTGTGTGTTGTTTGCTGACGACATGCTGGATGAGGGAAAGTCTAGGCTTTGCTAAAAGTGCACCAACATGAAACAGTGGCAGCACATCACAAGCTTCCTCGTCTGCATACTATGGTAGAAAGTACTTGTCTGCAGTGCCATGTTTGCACAGCTGTCAGGATGCAAGTCATGTGTTGCTGATGCTGTTCTTGAGCTGGCAGTCATTGCCAGACTATGGGGTAGAGAATTCCAGCATGAGGGTATCAGGTGGGCAAGTGCAAGATCAAGAAAGCACAATCAAATATGCGTTGCAATGCTAGCTAACGCTGCAATCTGTGCCAGTGCAAACTGTGTCAAAAAGTGTTGTCGTGCAAGATCACATTAGCATTTAGCCTTTGGCACTTGTATGGCCGGCCACCTGATATGAATCACTTTGCAATGACCTGGTCCAATGCAGCAAGCTCAGCCTCAAACTCATCGACATCCTCTATGCCCAAATCATTGCAGTCAGCCTGCAGCACATCGTAATCTCAGGTTTCACGGAGCTGCAACACTTGCTGCAACGTACCACGCTTGCGTTTAAGTTAAGTTTACTTGATGTGTGCAACTTGCGGGTGGTGCGTGAAGTCAATAGCTGCACCATGTAGATTTGCATGGACCTTCTCCGAATTGTCACTGCTCCAAGCTTTCATGTACCAAGCAGCTGCTGGTCTTCGGCAGCAGGAGGCACACCTGAGCAGGGGCAGGGGTACTCGCAGAGGGCTGCTTTGCAGGGAGTTTGTGCAGGCCTGCATGGGGCAGCCCTGATGTAGTCAAGCCTGGTGTGGACTCAGCCCAGGCACTCTCTGGAGCAGCCCTGCTTGGCCACTCATCTGCCTGCCAGCTGGGCTGAACTGTACTGCCCTGATGCTGGGAAATCTTTGTGTCATAACCCTGCAACACTTGCAATGGTTGCCAGTGCACAGCCTGCTCGTACAGACAGAGCAACGGCAATCTTAAATTGTCTTGCTAGAAATTCATGCATGCAGACAAGCTGGAGACAGCTGGAAATCTTGAGAGGAAACAGGCTACATACGCCGAGATGCCATGTATCGCTGACCTGCATGCTTGCAGTAGTATGATGAGCAATGGTGACCTCCTCTTGGTCAATGGTTGTGCGGCCCTTTCTGCATGTGTGCTGCTGGCCAGCAGTGCTGACTGTACTCTCCTCCACATTACTGTATGTCTTCTGCAAGTACGTCCAGGGGGAGGCCTCGCTTGTCTCAACTGTCAATGACTTCTCCGCCTGAAATGGTGCCACTTCCTCCTCATACCTGTTGGCACATACCAACCAGTAATGCAGCTCAGTCAGCGTGTACACTACGTAGACCTTTCACAGAAACACAAAAGGGTGTATGACCCATGGGAGCAATAGCAGTCATATAGGGAGTCATGCCTGACAGCCTCTGCATTCCCGGGTTCAGCTGTCTGACTGCTTGCTTCCTCCACAAGCTCATGATGACCTTCTGCTGAAAAAACACACACATACATGACACTGTGGAACGATCCAACAATCAAACAGAATGCAACCATAACCTAAGCTTGCTTGGCAAAGTAACCTGCTGCTTTGTTCATGTTTGGCTTCTGCGGCTGTTTCACTATGGAATGTGGGCAAGCACTTTTGCCAACATCCTCACCTAGCTCTTTGTTCCTGGAAGAGCTGGACTTTGTGCTTTGCATTTCAGCACCTGTTGTGCTGGCCCCATGACCAGGCAGACATACTTCACCCTCGTGCAATAAAGTACAAGCTTCTGGTCCTGCAAACAGCATAATCAGTCAGTCTAAATCACCATACTTGAGCCAGCTGGGTATCAATCTGCAGTTGTTTCAGCCATTTGGCTGTGCAGCATGCCTTGAGAGGAGTGTACGCCAGCTGGGGACACCTCTGTAGCGGTGATTGCCGGCTCAGTACATGACACCTGACCACCCTCACCGCTGCACGCATGATGTGTAGCATTGACAGTGTCCAAACTACAGTGATGCAACTGTCATCACTGAGGGTTTGAACATATTACCTCAGGGCAAATGCATTGCATCATGCTAAGACAATGCATTATTCACATCACTGCAAGTGCATATATTGCGAAATGCAAGATGCTGAAATGATTACTTAGCATTGGCAGAGTCTGCAAGGAGTGCCAGGGCCTTGACTTCAGTAGTTGCAGGTTTTTGTTTGTTTTCGGGTGTCTGGTGTATGGAATCGGTTGTGGGGACACTGCAAGAAGCAGGCAATCATACACTCGATCAACAGGTATCATTTGGGTATCTTCATCTGAATATCACACTGTACTGCGTCTTAACAGACCTGATCAGTGCTACGTGATCAGCTTTAGGTGCTGGTGAGGCTGCGCTCAATTGCGGCCCAACAGCTACTGGGTCGCCTGTTGGAAGCCCAGGTTGCCCATGTGCTGCAATGCAGAAGCTGGTAGTTGCATACGTAAGTCGCTCCTACAGGGCAACCTGCAGACTTGCCTGTCGAGGTAGCACAACCCATAATAGCTATTGACGTTGCGTTATGACTCGAACAACGAATCTCTCAACATCGTGTGTAAGCAATCAACATTGTTCTGTCAGGCAAGCGTTTTACGCTGCTTGGCAACGGATCAGCAGAAATAACACAGGTCCCTTTCGTGCACGTATTTTTGTCACTGGTGGCATGTTTGTGTGAGGACTTGCAGAGTCAGCAATGCTGGCTAGCGGACATTACCACTTTGACAGCGTTAGCAAAGACCTGAGATGGCTGCCTCTGCGCCTTCAACGCTTTTAGTGCAGACTCTGCACTGCAGAGTAATTTTTCAGATCAAACTGAGTCATGCTGAAAAACGGATGTGGAGTTCAGCTGAGGGCTCAGGAGCAGCGCAAAGAGTCCACGAGCTGCACAGAGCGCTAAATGGTTGTGCAAAGCGCGTTCGATCGTGCCTTCACACCCTCCCAGGCTGGAGAGGCTAGTTCAGCAGCGACCATGGCCATCGCCTTGAAGCAAGCAGGCAATGTTGCGTTTGCCCAAGGTAATTGGTGCTCCAGGCCAGGCGCTCAGAACAGTGATGTCTTGGCAAAATCCATACTTTCACTGTGGAAAGTTGCGCAGGAAATTTTGCTGGAGCACTGCAAGCGTACCTGGAAGCAGCTGCCTATCAACCGCAGGATAAAACAGAAGCAGCTAAGCTACACAGTAACATATCAGCAACTCTCGCTGAGTTGGGCGAATACTCCCAGGCTGTAGAGGCTGCCAATCAAGCCGTGATACTCCGGCCGTCTTGGGAAAAGGGCTACCTCAGAAAAATCAAGGCTCTGATCAGTTTGCAGCAATATACAGAAGCGATAGAAACCAGTGAGCAGGGTTTACAAAGAGCTCAAAGCACTGCTGGTCTTTCAGAAGCCAAGCAAGTACTGGCAGATCTGTTACAATGCACCCAAAAAAGGAGAAGACTTGAGCAGACTGTGGCAGAGCAGCCAGCAAGCTCCTTGCAGACTGTGGCAGAGCAGCCAGCAAGCTCCTTGCAAACTGCTTTGTGCAAGTTGCAGACAGCAGGTATATGTGAATGTGCTCCCAGCAACCCTCTTCATTTGTGCTGAGCAGGAAACATTGTTGCAGGGGTAAGTAAAGCACTGCCAATGACAGTGCTAAGTGGCTTCCTCGGGGCTGGCAAAACAACCCTGCTGAATCGCATTCTGAACAATCAACAGGAATACAAGGTGATCACACATCATACCTGCCTTGTGTGTCACTACGTTCATGACTTACATCAGCCATGACTTACATGAGTGAGCAGCTTTCATGCGCTGCTTACATATGCCACATCTTTGGTACATGATGAGCAAGTACGTCAGCAAATTATCAGCTTGTTGTACACCCTACTAGCAGGGCATAACACATGGTGCTTTGTTGCATTCTGGCCAGCAATGCCCACCATGTTCCATTTGCCTGAAGTTTGTGGTGAAGCTATCATCACCAAAGCTAGAATCTTTGCAACAATTGTCGACAGAGTCAGCTGCATTGCAACTTCAGCCGACCTGCATCAGCCAGCACTTCATTTAGCATACCAGCTCAGAACACACTGGATTTGCAGTCATGCGGATGCCAACCTAAATTTCATGCATGTTTCATTAGGTGGCGGTCATTGTGAATGACATGGCAGAGTTGAACATTGATGCTGACCTGATACGCGGTGCAAGAGCAGCGCAGCAAGTGAAAATGATGCAAGAGCAGTTGGTAGAGCTGAGCAACGGCTGCATCTGCTGCACTCTCAGACACGACTTGATCCAGGTAAAGCAAGCCATTCCACACCTTGTCCTTGCACAGCAGCCATGAAACATGCCACAACAGCCGCTCAGTTGTGTCTGGACCTTGGGATATATGTGTGTGTGTAACACCAAAATCATGCGATGGATGTTGTAGCCTGTTGTATTGCAACATAATGCCAAGTGACTGAGTTTGGCAGTAATGAATGCAGTTTTGCTGCATGGCATAGGAAGTTGCAGAGATGGCTGCGGCTGGCAGATTTGACTACCTCCTCATTGAATCAACAGGTCTGTGGAAAGCCTATGTGAGATGCCTTGTAAGGGTGCTGGTAAACGGGGATTCAATCAATGCTCAAGTGTTCCATCTGCTGAAACTGATTGCACCATTCAAGATATGTGTCACAAGCTGTTTTGGAGTCAGCACAGACTAAAGATTCTTGTCAAACGGCACGCTACATGGATGACGTGGGCCGCAATTGTGCTGGTGCGTGACATGCCTGGGTGTTGAAGTAAACATGGGCGTCTGTGTGTCATGTCATTCATGTTGGTATCATGCTTTTATGAAAGTGCGACGAAAGCAAGCGCATGACACAAAGCAGTCAGGTGGAGAGCGCAGCGCAGCGCATTTCTTCAGAGCAGCACTGCAGTGCAGGCATCAGTGAGCCTCTACCGGTGGCTGCTACCTTCTACATGCCAGATGCTTCCGGCAATGCAATGGACAAATATGCTACAATTGATACCATGGTATGTGCCTGGCCTGGCCTGTGCTTAAGGGTTCCAACACAGTGTCCATACCAAATTTACATGCAACCAGATGAAAGTGCAGCATGCAAGAAGACACATGTATCACAAGCCTGTAGCATGCATGGCTGACCAAAGATTGTCAGTGTCCACCTATCTCAGTTGTGTGAATTTGTTCAGGAACATGAGCACATGTATGCATGGCAGACATCAGCATTTGCCTGTGCAAGACATGGGTAAGTTTGCTTAGCAGCCAATGCATGTCTCTTGCGCCATCTTGCCGCATGATCATGAGTGGTAACTCAATGTCACGCAGGTGACAGTTGTAGATGCAAGCAACTTTATGGCAGACTGTGAGAGTTGCCATCTGCTCCTCGATCGTCAGCTAGCTTCCACACCCTCAGACCATCGCACCATAGCACACCTCCTCATTGACCAAATCGAGTTTGCAAATGTGCTAGTGCTGAACAAGATAGATTTAGTAGGCACTGAAGATGTGGAGAAGCTCAAAGCCATTCTCAGCAACCTTAATCCTGGCGCTTATCTGATTACTTCAACGCAGTGCAATGTGCCCTTGGACGTTGTCCTGAACACTAAAAGGTAGTCATCAAAGCATCCATGTCATGCTAAACAAAGCAGTTGGGAAGCTTACATGCTCTACTTTATACAGTTGATGCACTGAACAGGCTCGGGCCCAATGACTATGGAATCATTTGAGCAAGGATCTGAATGGCTTGCTCTCTGCTGTCCGCATGGGCCATGCAGACTTTCGGCCAATTCTGTGATACATCAAGACATCCAATAAGCCCTTCATGCAATGTTTGCTTGACACTGCATGGTTTGCATGTAAGCGTGTGACACGTGTCTGCCATTCTCTGCAGGTTTGATATAGACAAGGCATCTTTAGCAGCTGGCTGGAAGCAAGAGCTTCTGGGGGAGGCCCATGCACCTGAATCTGACGAGTTTGGTATTGCCACCTTTGTGTACAGAGCAAACAGAGCCTTCCACCCACAAAGGCTATGGATGCAAGTGCTAGAAAATGGCAAATTGCCCGTGGTGTTGAGGTCCAAGGGCTTCTTTTGGATTGCTAGCCACCCCAACACAGCTTGGGAGTGGTCTACAGCAGGTATGTACTGCACCATGGATGTCACTGCTCGATAAGCACAATGTGGAATACTCTTGTTGACTGTTGTGTCTCTAGCTTCTAATGCTGGTTGCATCTACACACCCTTCAGCATGATGTGGTCTTGTCACAATTACACAAATGGAGTTGATTACCTAAAAGTGGTACATGTAGATTGATGCCCCCCTTTCTTGATGGCACAGTCATATACGGATTTTCCATTTCCCTAGGCAGAGTGATGTTATTGGGGTAGACTAATGGGACATGCTGAATGAAGATGCTCAGATGCCCATGAGATCCCCAGTGCTTCGTTCTGTTATGTAGCACTTGAAACGCCTGCTAGCTGTGTTACTTTACTACTATTAAGCACAGCAAAGAGCCCCAGCTTTGCAAAACATAACGGTTGTAAACTTGTAAAATGCAAGGAGACAGATTTGGTAGAGATGTGAAGATATATTCAAACAAGTATGTGCATTGGCATTTATTTATTTTTTTTGTTTGTTGGGTTACAGGGGAATTTCCCACCCTCCGTCAGCTGATGAAGGTACCGAACGAACCTGGTTGGCAATTTTAACGTCGATTTGGTTCGTATTCAATAAATGCTGTCATGTCTGCTAAAGGTACCCATCGTCATTTCAAGGTGTATGGCCAGTACCACAAGCAAGGTATGACTGGTGTGCAGCAGCAACAGGAAAATTGTCATGAGCAGAAGTTGGTGTTCGTAGGTGTTCACCTAGACAAAGGTGAAATTCAGCGTATTCTGGATGATTGTCTTGTGTCTGATGAGGAAAGCTCTCTAGCAGCTAGTCTTTGGCTACAATGGGGCTCTCTGTGGGACTCCCTTTCAATTGCATAAACATTTGTTGTGCTTAACCTTGAAGCCCTTGTGAACAAGTTTGGTAAGCACACAACATGTCTGAATGTCTTTGAGCCAGGTGATGTGTGGGGCCATGCTGTGTAAAGCTTGACAAAGCATGACACCACACTACAAATAACAGGGGGGGGTTTACCATGTAGTAATTGCAGTGCAAAATGGATGATACCATGGTAAAAGTAATAGTACATTACCATTCTTTTACCATGTAATTCTA
>JAABUO010001052.1_pt1 | contig 39247 bp, 59 predicted proteins | sample 5559291 | NCBI WGS metagenome assembly JAABUO01 (sample SAMN10711878, study PRJNA513372) | rock metagenome | isolation source: Antarctica rocks | place: Antarctica: Victoria Land, Finger Mt sud
CCACTGAGTATCACTCAAAGCAGTATGCCACCAGGTGAGCCCAACTCAGCCGCTAGGATAAGTGCTGGTGAGCAAAGCGGGATGGACTCTGGTGTTTTGCAGTAACACACAAGCAATCCAGCTGGACTCAGGTGCCGTAGATTACAAGAGCATGTAATGCCAGTTGAATGCACGTTCAGAATCTTGACTCGCATGATATAAACACTCCTCTGCACAAGAATTGCTGCTGCGCACGCACTCCACGTCGTCTTGCAAGTGTTTTCAGGTTGCCTGGGGTGCAAGGGCTAGGGGCTGATCGGCACTTCAAGCGTGATGCCTCAATGGGGGGCATCATCCCAGGCCATAACATGCAAGGGGACCCCTGGCTGACGCTCAGCACCCTGGGGATTGGCACCTACCTTGGGGCTGAGGATGTGGAAACAGATGAGCAAGTTGCTGCAGCTGTTATCACCAGTGTGCAACAGTAAGTCAGGCAAGGATGATTGTGCCACACCGGCTCTGCATCAGCATGCAGTGTTGGCCAGACAACAGCCATCACACAAGTTTGCTGCATCAACAAAGTTGAAAACTTTCATGTGTGTGTCTGGTTTTGCAGCCTCAGCTGACCTAAAACAGAGTATGTGCTGACATGCGTAGATCATGTTGTTTTCTGCCAACACGGTCCCTCCTTGGCAGAGCCTCTTGTTGCTGCATCTATGCTTGAAGTGTCTTGGCACCCATGAGCATTGTTCATGACAACCTGTCAAAGTGGCCCTTACTGGGAAGCAAGCCAGCAGCAGCAACTGGCAGTCTGATTATAGCTGCACAGTCTGTTGACTCTCCCCAAGTGCATCCTGGCATAGACTCAGCATGGTCACAAAGAAGCAAAGGCAGAAAGTCCTCTGCATGGCAAAAAACTGCACCACTGCTGTGCAACAAAAGTGCTGAGAGGTCATGTTTGGAATCACCGCTCACAGGGGCTGGAATGTCATTGACACTGCAAGTAACTACCGTGGAGGCCGTGGGGAGAGGGCAATTGGATATGCCATGACAGCCCTGCATGAGCAGCTGGGACTGACCCGCGAAATGCTGTTCATCTCTACCAAGGCTGGCTTCCTGCAAGATGAAGTGAAGAACCTGGTCAGCATTGCTGCCAGTCCTGCCTAAAACGCAATGTACTCAGCCCATTTCTTTGTGTTCGTGGGACTAGCTGCAGCATGCACAGCTTCAGTGCATAACATGGGAGCCGCACATAGTCTCATGTCTGTGCAGCTTGTATGCACCAACAGCATTTCACGTCTGGTTGTACACGTGATGACTGATAATCCAGCAGACTCAATGCCAACAAGTGAGCCCAAACGCATTCACGCATGGTGTGTCTTTTGGCATGCCAATGCCTTGCTGTTCAGCTTAAAGGCATCGCACCTGAGGTAACAAATCATCATGGCTGCTTGCAGTTGCTGAAGAGCAGGGACATTGCAGAGGGCGACATTATAGCGGGCAGCAGCTGTCTGCATCCAGCCTGCCTGCAGGCCTCCCTTATGCAAAGTCTCCAGAGCCTCAGAGTCAACACAGTAGGTGCTTACGCTCTCCACAGCAGCAGCAGCTGAGTTGTTTGTTTTTGTACAAGCTTCATCACCATCACCATCATCTTTATCAAGCTCATCCCCATCACCATAAACCATTGCTTGCGTTGAGTACTGACTACGCATATAAGCATGGCATGCTCAGAGCTTTCGCATCTGGCTCCTCTTCCGCCTCCAGGTAGATCTGCTGTATCTGCACAATCCAGCAGAAATGCAGCTGGCCCCTCTTGGCAGCCAAGCCTTCATGCAGCGCCTGCGTGAGGCCTTCACATGGGCAGAAGGTGCACGCAAGAGGGGGCTGATCCAGGCATACGGCCTGGCCACCTGGGACTGTTTCAGGAAGGCACCCGGGAGTGCAGGCTACCTTCCCCTGCTCAGCATTGTGCAGCTAGCACAGCAGGTTGGCGGTGTTCATCACGGCTTCAGGTGTGCATTTTCGGTGACACATGAGCTTGCGCTGACTGCACAATGCAGCACTTGTCTTCTCATCATAACTTGTGTCCCTGCTTGCCATTGCATGACGCCCTCACAAATACCATGACACAATCAGGAACACCCAGGGGTTTCATACTGGCGACAAGACGCGTTGTCTTTCATCATGCATACAAAACAAACGGCTACACCGGCCCAGGGAGTTGTCTACCCTACCCTTCACAACCCTGCACTACACAGCGTGGCTGAGCAGGGCGCGCTGTGCCCCTCAGGGCGCTAGTGCATGTCTGCACAAGCACCAGGCAAGAACCTAGAGGGGGCCCTGTTGCCGCTTAGGCTGCCTGCATGCATGCCAGCCAGAACAGCACAATGCATGCAGGAGTATAAAGACAGGGAGGTTGTCAGACAGCTATGTACATCACTTGTCGTGCACAGCTCTGCCTGCACCGTATTGTAGCTGTCGTTGACTCAATCTCGGCCAGAGTGTGTGCAGCTCCATCTGCATAAGCTCAACTCAGGTCTGGTTCTGTCTGTAGGTACGTGCAGCTGCCCATCAATGTGGCAATGCCTGAGGCTTGGCAAGACAAATGGCAACCCATGCCGACTGCAATGCCGCTGCCTGACGCTGAAGTAGTCACAGGTTGGTGGTCCATGGCTCTGCCCACAACTCTAGTTTAGCACCATCTCCTGCTGCTGATGTCGCCTTTGCTGAGACGGTTTGTCCTTTTTAGTTACTGGGTGGTGAGCTCAGAATGACTGAGGCTGTGACTGTGACCCGTCCTGCAGTTGCACAAACACAAGCCTGTTGGGCAGCTGACAATGAATTGCCGACTTGCTGTCTGACTTAGTTACATGGGTGCATTGTGTTACTGGCAGAGTGTAACATTCTGGGTTACTGCAGAGTCTATGGGAAGTTTGGTAGAGGCAGCAGGCAAGCTGCAGCTTGGGATCTTTGCTTCAGGGCCTCTGCAGGAAGCTGCCCTGCTGCAAAATGCTGCCCTGCAGGTGAGCATGTCATCAAATAACAAAATTGAGCCTGTGCCAAACTTAGTTGCCTAATTGAGCATGCCTGTGTCACACCTTATCCTGTTGTATTGTGAATCGCTTAGCAGCTGCATGCTGTCCATGTATTGGTGGCGGGAAGATCTGCACAAGACACCACTCTCTTGCATGTGTACAGCACCTACTGCATTGCATCATTGTATGATGGAGATGCAGTGGATGCAGAACCAGCTTGAAGGTTCACATTGCCACCGTAGTCGAGGAAGTGAGGTATAGCAAACAAGCATGCTTTGAGACAAGTCCAAAACAGCTTTCATGGCTGTGCCTGCTGCAGAGCAAGCTAGATGTCATACCAGAGCTGAGCAACGTAAAAGGCACGGGACCAAAGCTGATACAGATTGCAAGGAGCACACCTGGCATCGTAGCGACTTTGGTTGGTCATAAGTCTAAGCCGCATGTCTTGGCTAATGTTGCTCTTTCCAACATTCAGCCGCTTACGCTGCAGCAATTCAATGTGGTCATGGCTGCGCTGGCCTCCTGAGAGCACATGTCTCGGCACATTGCCCTTGGCCCATTGACTTTGCATTGCTTTGCTCTATGCTTTGCCGGCACAATGGTGGAATTGCGCATTTTACAATTGGTCTAGGCAGCATTGCCCACACATGTTACGTGTGACATAATAGCAAGCAATGATTGGTTGCAGCAGCTAGTCTGTGTGCCAGGACATGATAGATCCTTGGCACACTACACTGGCACAATTTTGGACGTTTCACGGCTTGCCTTTGGTGGACTTTGCAACACTACAATACTTTGTGCTTCGGGTGTGCCTTTGGCAGCTGATGTAGCCTTTTGTATGTCGATATGCTGATGTAGGCAGGTGCCACACTGCTCATCTGATCGTTACACTTCGATAATACAATAAGTATATACTTGCAGATCCCAGCTAGACCTACAGGGACATGTGGGACAACGTGCCCATCAAAAGTGCTTGCGCTATATAGTCCAATGATACACTACGTTGATACATCATTCGCAATGATAGCCATGGCCTTCAACCCAAAAAAAGCAACTCACAAACATCCCAGTGGGAACCAAATTCTGCGTGGCCGTATGACTGTGTTCAATACAGCCACGTGACGAAGATTCAACCACACCAGGTGTGCATCAGCGTTTGATTTAAGGCCCTTTGAAGGATTGGCCGACATCTGACACTACACAAAACATGTGATTATCAAGCTGTAAATAGTAATACAGTACATGTGCTGATTGTCACATAATGATCAGCTGTCTGGGGCTTAAACAACCTGGAGGAGCCTCCTGAGGAAAAAATACAAGCAAATAAACGAAGCAGTCATGCATTGCATCATACAGCAAGACCTGCTAGGTTTACGAGTCATTGATGAGCAAAGTTTGACGCTCAGTCGCAGTCATAATGCCTTCCCATTTCCGGCAAACTTGCTGCAGCCCCTGAAACGGAGAAGTCTGGACATTGACTGAGCCAAACTTGCATTGCACACAAGAGAAAAAAAGCACGCGAGCGCTGGACTTGAATTTGCTGATGCCCCTGAAGAGCAGATCAATTGTCACAACATCCGCCCTACAGCAGTAAAGGGGTAAAAAATTGCATCAGCGCAACCCATAGTCATTGCCTCTGTCTTTGGCTTGATGTTGTGGAGAGTAAACAGATCCCATGCACAAACAGGCAGACTGAGGCCCCAGAAGTCGCCTTTCAGGCAGCCCATCATTCCCCTGGAGGACCAGTGCCTTTTGTCTGTACAGTTGTGTAGTGTCTATGTCAAACCGAAGCTTCAAGAGGCCTTTGCTGCCTGTGCAGCACTCTGTTCCCATTGCCTCAGGTTGGCAGTCACGCCGTCCAGCATTGGCTGTGCATCGGGGAAGAGGTCCACCATGGCCTTGAACATTGGGGTCCCCACAATGTTGAAGAACCCAATCTGAGACCTGGTCATGCCACCTGTACAGTACACATTGCAACATTTCCTGGTGCTCGTCAAGACCCTCCAGCATGGTTGATGTCTGCTTGCTCACTGCAGCTGGATGGCCATTGACATGAGAAGATAGGGCTTCACAGGTTCGGTGGCCTTGCGTAAACGCCTTGACGTCAGACAGCACCACAAACAGGGTGTCACGGCGAGTCAATCAGGTGTTTCAAGATTGGGATGCTGAAACGAACAACCATGTACATCTGTGCATATTTATGGTCCATGTACTTTGCTTCTAAGCTGCAGGCATTGTGTTCATTTGGCGAAAAAGTGTACCTTGTAAGCTGCGGTCCATGAGGGGACTGACTGGCAGGCCACATGTCTTCTCCTTGTCCCCCTGCACCATCATCACCAAAATACAGGCTGTACTTTTCACAGACTCCTTCACTGAAGTCAAGGCTCAGAAGGAATGATCACAACAAGGAGAAGCATGGGTGTGGGCAACTTGAACTCCAATGCCAAAAGAACCCATTGTTTATTTGGGTCCAGGATGCCATGGCTGGCGCCTCTGTTGGCAGTACACCACACTGAGTCGACTGATTGATCAACAGCATCTGGTTGGCAGGTAGATCAGAGAAGAGAAAGAAGCTGAAGAAGTGAGCATAACGAAGCTGAAGAAGCTGAATGTGCAAGGATGACAGAGGCTCACAATGTTGGCATGTGCCTCAGCAAAGCAGATACCAGTATGTGCAATTCAAGGACAGAAACTCCTCAAGCAAATAAAAATGTTTGCACAGCCATCAGAACAATCTCTTCCTTGGGGCTGAGGTGGTCACACCAGTTCCCTGTATGAATTGATGATTGAGCATCACAACAATGAAAAAGAGAAAGATGTCCTGTCTGACTCAGACATGTAGCAAGACCTGCTGAGCTGACGCATGCCTAGTCTGAGCCATGCACACACCTGGCGGAAGAACTCTTCTTCCAGCTGGAGGGCCCAGCGCTTGTGGGTGTGAATATCAGCGGCCAAGTGGCCAATGTCCGCACACTTCAGCACCATCTGCATGGGTGTTGTCAGGACCACATGTCATCTTTGTCATACCTAAGCACACAGAAGTAACAAGGAGGGAGCTGACTCTGACTTGTGTCTAGAGCAAAACATTGGCTGGCGCACCTAACAGAGGAGTCGGCCAGCATACCTGTGGAGCTTTTTGTCTGATAGGGCCTGCATGCTTGTTTCTGTTAGATGAGATGCGCAGGGATGTGTGTCATCATGGTTCTGGTTGCTCAGTATGTGACTGGACGCTCAAGGGAGAAAAGTCAAAGAGCAGATTGAGTTGTTCAGCTTGATCACAGATCAAACTACAGCTGTCAGCATAGCTTGTAGCAGTCAGGAGTCAGCCGCAGAGCAGCAACTACGAGCGCACAATGCCATCATGCTATCACCTGATGCACCAGCGTCTTGTCCTCAGGCTTGATGGTCTCCCAGTCCTGAACAGGGCTTGCAGATGCGCTCTGCAATGAAGGCTCTGCAGCACTGCTGGGTGGTGCCCTCTTGAAGGCGGCCTGCATAGTCATGTTGCACCACCGATCATACAATTACAGGTGTGCTAGCTGTTTTTGCTGGGTACCTCAAACACTGGTGTCCTGAACGTTATGAAGCTTGTAAGCTTCTGCTGAACATGAGGTCATGCCAACTGCTGCACTTGGCAAATGAGATGAGGAAAGCCTGATGCTAAATCTGTTTGTGACAAAGTGCTGCTGAGGCTCTTGTTGCCTTTCGGATTAATCAGGCAGTGATTGGTGTGGCGCCCATAAACTCTGCACATGCAGTGTAGAATGTAATTTGTGCAGCTGAGCATACAGCATCGCGGTGACAAACAACAGGTTGTCAGCATAAGAATCAGAGCCAGACTTGTGGTGAAATTGAGATTTGCACATAACAGGACGGCTTCTTTTCACATGTCACATTCATGCAATACAAAGCAGGCTGGTCGTGTGTGCACCTGGAATCTAGACACAATGTCAAAGTGCTTCTTCATGTCTGTGCCCAGAACCATATTGATGCAGGTGGACCGCAGTACCAGCATATTCTCAGACCTCACAACACTCATCTGTACACAAAGCATGTGTTGACATGAACGTTGCTGTACCCAAAAGAAAGCTTCACAGCATACATGCGTTTTACATAACGTGCTCATGTACAGCATACATGAAAGCATGGACTGCCAGAGAGCTGCCCCTGTCATTGATCATGAGGACTTCGGCTAAAATTCACATACTGGGCAGCCAACTGTTGTTGTAAGGACTGTTGAATGCACAATGGTGAGCGTAATGATCTACATTGGAATCAGCTGCTTATCAGCATGCGGAAAAGGTGGCTGCTAAGCATAGGCACAGCATGGACTGGCACATTGCATGAGAGAAAGTGAACATGCAATTGTCACCTATTGGGACCCAGTACGGTAGTGTGGGTTGTGATGAATGTGCCAGATGAGCCTTTCAAGCAAAAGCTTGTGCCTGTTAATGCACAGGCTATTCAGAAGCCTAAGTCGAAAAGCCACTGCAATGTGCCACATCTTGCATGAGCTTACTGGCCGGTAGGACAATTCCGGGTCAAACATGAGTCTGACAGCAGCAGCCAGGTGGTGATTCTCCAGAGGTGACTGGTCATTGTAGGTGATGGCCAAAGGGTGAGCAGTCTTGATCAGGAAGTCATTGTTCACACCACCATGCTCGTAGTCATGCACTGCTGCCGACCAGTAGGCTGACAGGAGCTGTATTTTGCCCAGGGCTTTACTCTGCATAATGCCGCCATGGCACAGCAGCATGTGGGACATCTGTACCACTGATGCCACATGTATGCTGCAGACATCACACCACACATAGGCATCTGCACATAGCTCATGGCCCACTGGGTTTGGCACATTGGTCACAGGTTAAGCACTCTCAGAACAGCAAGAGCCTTTACCACAAAGCAGCAAAAGCCTTTCCCCAAAGGCGCAGCGTAACTTGAACAGAGCTTGGTGACTGCGTGCGAGGGCAGACTGTCAGGAGAGCTGTGTGTGGATGCTGAGAGGTAGGAGAATGGGTGCTGAAATTCTGGTGCAGACAACAAAGGCCATGCCAGCAGTCGTAACATTGCATGTGCTGCTGATGAGATTCAGTGTCAATGATAACGACACCCTCGTTGCTGATGCCCGCTTTGTTTCTGTCATGCAGTGGATACTGGTTGGAAGCGAGCTGTCTCTTGTACACCTAAATGGCTCACTGCAAGCCACCGTGCTGCTTGCAGTGCTGTTTGTTACCAGTGACTTGCGTGCCATCCCTGCATTTTTTTGCTGCTGCAGACAGGACTCACTCTGCAAAGGAGCACGCAAACAAGAAGGCAAGCAGCAAAGCCCTTCAAGACCTGAGGCAAGCCTCCAATGAGCACTGATGTTTCACCGCATCACGTTGTGCATGCAAACTCACAGTACATGCGGCAGTGTCAAAACACAAGGTGTGAGGCTCAGCAACAGACCTGTTGTGGTAGGGGTTCTGCATTTGGTAACCACTCTCTACCCTCTGCAGATACCGCCAGAGCTTGACCGGATCCAGTCCAAAATGCGAGATGCAGCCAGAGATCTTGTAGAAGTGAAATGTCAGCAGAGCCAGGGTAACGCCTGGGGTCGCCTCAGCAAACTTGAACATGTCAAACTGCCAGTTGTTCTCTGCATCCTATAGCGCACTCAGCAAATTGCATGTATTATCTGTTTCTGCGCCTACATGCTAGGCATGCAGTGAGGCAACACCATGACCAACTTTTGCTGGCACTTTTGTGTACTTGCTGCAGCACACTGCAGTATATGAGATGCATGTTCACGCAAATGACTGCTGGTCAATAGCTCCCATGGGCCAAAACGCTTGTCATGCTGTCGCCTTGACAGCAATGCAATGTAGGTGCAATGTCTGCCTGCCTTTACCAGTACACAGTAATGTCTTGACCAGACTGTATTGCAGCAGAGTACATCACCTGGTTTACATGGGTATATGCAACGGGGTCAGCACCACGTTGCATTACAGCATGACAACATACCAAAACAGACACCAGGCACTCGCCCGCTAGCCGTACGATGCGCTGTTCCGTTGACACCATACAATAGCACCGTACAGTAGTGGGCAGGCATCATAAAAGCCTGCTGCAGCACAGCAGCAAGAACAAAAAAGATGTGCAGCGAGAGCCGGGCATTACCAGAAGCATCTTCTCTGTGCTGGTCGTGAGAGCTGGTGGCACAAAGGTGTCGTTCTGCTCTGTTGCATACGAAATGTCCATCCAGTAAGGGCGTGCAGCGCCTGCTGGAAGAGACAACCTGGAGTTGGTCAGGCTGGCAGATACAGGGCCCTGCCTGTCAGGCAGCAGGGCACTGCTTCTTGCACTGCCCTACACAACCAAAATAGGCTGAGACAGCTGGCAGCCCAAAACACTCATGTGCCAGCTAGCAGAAGTTGCAGACCTATTGCAGGCCCTTTACTAGACCGCATGCAGACCCTTTGTTTGAGAGTAGGCTTGGCCTCAGTGATGTGTTGACATTGCTGCTGTCAGACCGGTGCTGTCACAGAGGGTGGGCGTGAACTGCTTCGTAGCAGCAAGGACTGTGCAGTTGCCACATGCCTGTAGCCTCAAAATGCTCTGCAAAAGCTTTGTTGGTGTCCAACCTATGTGTATCCTGCCAGAACATTGTCTGCGCATGACAAAATCTCCACACGACAACAATTTGAGTTGATCTTGCTGACAAACTGTGCACTGACGTGGACAAGTGCACACCTTGCACAACACAATACTTCTGCAGCATCGCTCATGTTCTCTGTTGCTCATTGCCTCAGTCACAGATGGCTGAGCTTGATGAGCCTATTGCTGGCACACACCCAACTCTTCATCATGCACAGAACACGAGTGCCGACTGATAGGAAGCTACTGATGGAGGCAAGGAGTTGTGGGTGTGATGTGAAAAGAGCGCGATGGCATACCTGCAGCAGCTGCAACATGGACTGGCCAACCTCATTGTCTATGCTGCGAGCTTGCAGCAGCTGGTCCTCCAGCCCTACAGGTTGCCTCAGATTGGTATCAGACTCGCTCAAAATGTTGAACAGGTCTAAGGCCATCTCCACAGGGGGCACTTTCCCCTGCAGGTCAGCAGATCATGTGATGATTGCACATGGCTCACAATGTCTGAGCCTAAGTGCTCCTGCGCCGTTGTTGCCGGCAAGCAGCTGGGTAGTTGTGCGTCTCATTGCAAAGCCTGTTGATCAACATTGCACCATGCTAGCATCACTGGCTGAGAGTTAGCAAGCGTGAAAGGTGAAAGCCGCACCCCAATGACCCCTTGCAGGAAGGTGAGGGTCTTGTCGATGGGGGTGTCGGAGTCAAAGCCAGGCTTGCGGTGCTGGAACTTGTCATGCAGGATGACTTCCAGGCGCTGCGTCAGGCTGTGCGCCTCTTCTTGCAGCCTGAGCTGCTGCTCATGCAGAGCAAAGGAGTCCTGCTCCAGCTCCTGATTCTGCCTGCATTGTGTGGGAGAACTGTGACCTGGCAAGTGCGGTTCACTGATGAGCTTCAAACGGCGTGCTTGCTATTGTGGAAGCATTTACTTCAGACTGATGGTACTTGAGTCTGGCCCAGCTGCGCTAGTCATACCAGCTTTGACATTTCATACTGCTTGACAGCTCTGGAGGGAGCTCTGAAGGGAGCTGACTTGCGTCACATGCGCCTGATGCCTGCTGGCTAAGCCTGTGTTCGGATTTTTTCTTGTCAGCAGCTCTGCCTGTCTTTCATGCAGCTGCACTTGGACATGCTCAGCAGGGTAAGCTGTGAAAGTGCTGACATGGCTAGGTTGCGTTGCACAGGAGTGCAAGACACTCACTGCTGCAGGGCGTCTTGGTGGGCAGTCAGCTGGAGCTCAGTGTGCTTCTGCTGCGTGATGTTGTGTCTCTTCACCAGCACTGCTGGAGATGCATCCACTGGGTCCTGCAACGAGTTGACAAGTTGGTGGGGGAACATAGACGGCTCATGCAACCAGATTGGGCTTGGTGTTTACAGAGCACATCAGCAGCAGTCTTTCAGCAGAAAGCGGCTGGGGCAGATTGTGATACGGCCGATGTAGACACACAATCTTGAGTTACATGCTAGCACGTGCATCAAGGCTGAATGCAAGATCTTGTACATGCACCCCATCAGCAGCAAGTAGCAGGCAATATAACACACTTCGATGAGCAGGATGGACTCTGAAAACAGCCTTGCTGGGAATGAGACAAACAACGGGCTTTCCTCGGATGTAAGCTGCAGCGTTGAATGAACGAGAGATCGGAGGCGGCAAGCGCAAAGAGGGTTGAGTCATCACCAGCATAGGCCACATTTCGATCATGGTCCACTTGGTGCTTCCATCCTTCTTGCTCTTGTGGGCTTGAGTGTGGCGATGGCACTCCAGCTGCAGATTAAAGACTGCATTCATTGCATCATCATATGCGCTCTGTGCCTCTTCCTCCCCTCCTGCGTGTGAATCATGAAGCCTCTCCATTTTCTCAGAGAGTTTTTGCACAATTAATGTACCTTGGAGAGCTTGCAGGCAGTGTCAGAGCTGTCTGTGTTTTGACTGCTTCTCGTTGACATGATTGTCACCAAACTTGAGCATCAACTGCTACCACTGTGCCGTGAGGGTGTCCCACTCACATAGCAACACGGCAGCAACATTAACTCCTTGAGAATGGGTTGTACTGCAAGGAGCAGTCTGCAGAGAGCACAGCTCATGAGAGCCCAGTTGGCATCAGATGCTTGCAAACCCTGGACACATGCGACTGGCATCCCTTCAACAAGAAATCCTGAACACATGCCAAGCTCTGCCGTCCTGTTGATGAAAAACCCTCAACCCATGCGGGCACTACCGTCCCTTTGACAAGAACCGTCAGTGTGGCCACAAAGCGATGTCACTCGGGCACATCTCCTGAATGGGTTGTGCTCAAGGAGAAGGGAAAACTGAAGCACACCTGGGTATACTCCTTCCTCAAATAGGGTCTTCAAGGTGAGACCAGTCCCACCAGCATGACCTGCAACAATGCAGGGCAGCTCATCATGCTGGTCCTACATTGTCAACACATGACATGATGTCATACAGAGCCTCGAGACAGCTGCCGCCATGTGAGCAGCTCGACAGTACCATGCGCCAGGTGACATGGTGCGTCTCTAAGGACTGAGCACAGAGTGCGTCCTGCTGCATGCACTCCCAGATGCATCATGTAATGGTACAGGGGAGGTGACAGCAGATTGCCCAGTCCCACTTTCAAGGTGGTTTGCATTTGGGAATCAGACAAGTGACTTGCCTGCATGATGATGTGCAAATGCCTGCAAGGCAGAAGCGTTGGCATTCAAGAGAACACCGCAGCTGTTGAACAGAAAGGTGTGCAGCGGATTCCTGGTGTGGATGGCCGCAACACGCAGGTCTGTCACACTGCCGTCCATCTCTGCTACATGCATCAGGGCAGTCTCTACTTGGGTAGGTGATGTCCTCACCCTGATAGCCTGAATGAGCAATTGTACTTGTGTATCGTCATGACTAAGCATGTCCAGGCACCGCATGTCAAAAAATCACATAAGGACAATGATGATGTTATTGGCATAGTGCTCCATAGCATGGTGCCAAGATGTGCATTTCTGAATCATTTGGAGAGAAGTGGAAAGGGCTTGGTGGCAGGACAAAGAGGGTATCTGGAATTTGCTGGTGGTTGGAAGCTTGTGATGTACAAGTGTGGTGAGGACTATATGTGATGCAATGCAGATGCGCGACTTGAAATCTCCCAACAGATGCAAGCGACGCTTGCACTTACGAATGCAAAATAGGCAGATTGCCAGATGGGTTGCAGAAATGGCAAAAGCATGGCAGCAATGCAATGCACTAGGACAAAAGCATAGTCAGCCAAAGCAAAGGACTTGAATCTCAGGCTGATCAGGATGTAGTAAGCATGGTGTTGCCACTCTTTGCTGATGGCATACCTTGCTATCAAATCTGCAGATAAAGTTTGGCCCATCTGCTGTCACACCTTGAAAGAGGGGCCTCAAAAAGTCTGAGACATTCATCCACGACTGATGAGATGAGCCGCCCTAGGTGGCAATCATGCATTGAATAGCAGACATAATATATTCAGCGCGTTGCAAGATGCATGCATGCATGAAGCATGCAGTAAAGTGTACAACAGGCCAGCAGCAGCTGTAGCGCATGCTTGTGTACATTCAAGTTGGTGTGACTCATCTCACTGACTTTATGGCAAATGATGCCTCAATGCAAGTCACAGACAGGCTACAGAAGAAATGATGAAGATATGAACATGCAACACCTGAGTAGCCTTGAGGATCCATGCCCGCTGCATCTGCCTCTGAATAAGACTTGTGGAGTTCAACAAATTCAGCTCGTGATCTTGGCAAACCAAACTGCTTCTTGCACTCAGCATTTTGAAAAATCACCCGACTTATGTCTTGCAAGCCTTCAGCACTGCAAGGGCCAACCCAAGATAACACATTCAGCAATGTTGACTGCAAGTTTACACTTTACAGCTCCTGAATTTGTTGCCTAAAAACCTGTGAGGGTCTTCATATACACCCGAGACAACTACAGCCACAGGTTTCTGCAGCTCGTGCAGGACCCGCAAGTCGCGCATAGTCCAGATTCTATGAGCTGCATCGTCATCTTCATCTGAATCAGCGACTGCATGGCTATTGGGCGCCTGCTTAGTAGTGATGTCTGCATACACAGCTGAGGATCAGAGCCATACGAGGTCATGACGACACCGCAGACCTCCTGTATGAAGGAAATCGATGTGTACAGTAACATGTCTATGCACTACTGTTTATGTCATGCAGCCCAGTGCACCAATACACTCTTACCAGCCATTCAGCTTTAGTGCAGTCCTTCTTGAGAACAGTATAGCACGCTTCAGGCGCCCCGCCGGCGCATGAAACCGCACCTGCTCTACAGAGCTGAGGACACGTGTGACCGACTTATCTCTCTGATGCGTTGCGCCAGACTGTCCCGTGGCGTTTGAGTTTACCAACTCGCACAATGCAATAGGCAGATTGCCTTAATCACTCCCAGAATTCGAATTGTGGGAGAATTTAAAAAGCTGCATGAAAGTGGCCAAAAACAATCAGGCAACACCGGTTGGTTTTCGATCAAACAGTGCAAGGCATTGAATAGCACTCCATGCATGCACCCAACATAGTACCTGTCTCCGAGTTTCAGTAGGCTGTTGCCTTGCCTTGCAGTTTCAAGCTCGCTCAGACCCATCCCTACAGGTGCTCCTCGAGAGCTGAACACCTACAGACCCTGAGGGTCAGCACGAAAATGTACCGAGGCCGGGCAGCCAAACTGGTCCCACTCATGAAACTGATCAGCCCGCCTCGCTGCATATAGACCAATGCTTTGCAGTGGCAGCAAAAATATATACAGCCATCACGTCATGGGTGGCGCTGTGAAGATATAAACGTTTTGGGATTGAAAAGAGCATATCATCACCAGCAACTAGATGTGTTCATTGCTGTGTGCCGTACTGGTTGCAACTGATCCATCCACTGGCTGTGCAATGGACTCTTTTTTGAAGCCCGGGCCCGGCTGTGCACATGATTCAAGAGTCCCTAATGTTGGAGATTTTTTTTTGAAATGAGCTACTTGCCAATGCAGAATTGGCTGAACACGCTGTCCAACACCTCCTCTGTAACATCATCGCCACTGATCTCCCCCAACGCTGCTACTGCAGACCTCAAATCAATAGTCCAGAAGTCGATAGGCAGACCTTCGTTGATGCTGTCTGTGACTGCTAGTAAAGCTTCTTGCGCTCGGATCAAAGCCTCTGCCTGTCTGCTATTGACAGCCCAGCTTACACCACCTGCACACACCCAACAACGATCAATGTGCAAAATGTACCACACTGCCGCAGTAGTGCCTACAAAGCATACAGTGTACCTGTCAATGCATTATCCATCAAGGATAAATTTTCATCTATGTACACACATTTAGCACCACTTTGGGCAGCAGGCGATGACATATGCAGCATGGGCTACCTGCAGCCAAGCTGGGGGCATCTGACAGCTGCAGCAGGGCAGCACTCAGGGCATCCAGGCCCAGCCCTGTTGTGGCACATGTCTTGACAAAAGCAGCAAATGCGTCAGCGCAGCTGCCTGGAATTTCAGGGACAGCAGACACTTGATCACCAGACGCAGACTGGTTGCTGCTGCTAGTCAACACAGTTTCTGGTGCAGCTGAGAGGTCTGAGGTAGACTGACTGCTGGCTTGACTGGCACGCTGTGTGGCAGATGCTGTGACGTCTGCAGCTGTGGGTGTTGCTGCTGAAGAAATCAAGCCTGCAAGGTTGTCAAGGCTTGATTCAACAGTTTCGCTGCCTGGTCTGCTGTCAGCATTGCTGGCATTAAACCAAGCGGTGGGTGTCTTCGGCTGAGCCTCTGTGTTTGGCTGTGCATCACCTGCACTGCTCAAGTCCTCAGGTCGTGCTGAGAAGCCGCTTCTAGGGGTGCTCAAAACACCAACGGCAGTCTGACTTGCAATGTGTTGCTGCTCTACGCTATGAGGACCCCTATACCGTGCAGCTGCTACATCTCCATCAGAGCCATCCTGCATGCTGCTTGATGCTGCAGTGGCAGTACTAGACTGACGTGTTTCTGCTGAGAAAGTCGTATGCAAGGGGCTTTGAAAATGAGGTTCTGAAGCAGCCGGTGCAACAAGATCCACTTTGTTCCAGACAAGGATTGACGGAGCAGCAATGGCGGGCTTGTTGCCTGGTACTGCCCTGCCCCAGAGGTGATCAAAGATGACCTGGTCATCTGCTGTCCATCCAACCTGCAAACACCTGGCCCAGATCAACATATGGCTCTGACCAGTGCAGATGGTGCAATCAGGTGACAAACCAAGCAGGGTCAGGCTGCAGCATGAGCAAGAGCCACAAAAGCCACTCCTGACCCTACATGCAGGCACTCAGCACATGATTTTCACAGGCGGGACAACAGTGTGAAGGCAAGTGCCCTGATCATGAGTACATGCCTAAATGCATCGCCAAGATTTGCTGAAAACAAGGCATCACTTCAGGCATCATCCAGACGGCAGGTACTGCATCAGAGGCCACTCAGACGGCAGCTGACTACCTAGGACTGCCAAAACAAGACCTCATAGAGAGAGCCACACAGGACTGTACGTACCTGACCCTAGGGGAAGACAAGTATTTGATGCATGAATGAATGTATGACTACCCAGCAAGGAAGTCTAACCTGAGCATCAAGCACCATGACGGCGATATCAGCTGAAGTGGCAGCAGCTCGGGAACGCTCCACGCCCAAGCGCTCTACCACATCAGAGGCCTCCCTTATGCCTGCTGTGTCCAACAGGCTCACAGGCACTCCAGCCACCACCACATCTGCATGCAGGTGGGCCCTGGATCAGCTTATGCACTGCCGTCCACAAATGGGGCTGTGGCGATGTGGCAGCATGACTGTGTTGCAGCATGCTGCAGTCAGCTCTGGTGTGTTGTAGACCGGCTAGCAAACACGATTCAACACAGTCTTGACTATTGTCTGGTCACCAAACAAAATCGAACGTTTGTTTTGTCAAGTGACCATGTAACATTGAAGTTCGCTGGAGATCTGTCAAATGGAAGCTTGCTCAACATGGTGCATGTCTGACAGACATTGGACTTGATTGTTTCAAGTGATGTGTGACCATGTCAGCTTCTGGGCAGCTGCGCAAGGGCAAGGAAAAGGCAAGCATGATGCGCAGAGGATGAAGGGGGAGGCAGTCACCTGCCTGAACAATGTCTCGAGTTGTACCGGCCACATGGGTGACAATGGCCTTGTCTGTGCCACTCCAAGCATTCAGCAGGCTGCTTTTACCCACATTGGGTCGGCCAACCAAGGCTACCTGCAAATGCATAGCACTGTTGCTGTTCACCGCATTTGACAACTGCGACGTTAATGCAAATGTCTGGGGGAGACACCTTGGTCTTTGTCCCACTCGGTAACACAGTCATTCCCATTGGCTCACAAAGGGTTCCCAACGCTGCTCTGCAAACATGCTGTTGTTGCTGACTAGAAGCTGAATTTGGTCTCACAGTACCCAGTGAACCAAGCCATGCGTCTGTGTGGCAGTCACAATGTTGATAGAACACACTGCAGACACTGGTTAGGCATCATGCTCCAGCCAGTGACCATGCCAGACTGACTGCATTGTGCTGAAGCATTCACAGAATCGCAGAACAGCCCACCTGCAAGCCAGTTTTCAGTAGGCGGCCTTTAGAAGCCGTATCCAAGGCCTCCTTCACACCACTGCCTATCTCTTGCACTTGGGTCTGCAGCCGCTGCGCGTCTGTCACTGGCACGTCTTCCTCAAAGTCTATCATAGCCTGCAAACATGAAACAAGCTAGTGCTAGCTTGGCTGAGAATGTAGCAGCAAAGAATGTATGCGGCACTGACAACGTGGCTGATGCTGCATGCGCACTGCAAGTGGCAATCAAGTTCATGCAGGAAAACGATGTGGCAAGCTGTAGATGTCACGCTGAAGCCAACACTTGCAACACAAAATACCTTGCAGCAGCACTCCCGGCAACATCATAAGAGCGATAACAGCCAATATGCAGTACAGGTACCACTCACTCAACCATGTGATGCATGTGATTGCAGGCACATCACCATGGCAGGCGGGAAGCAGGCAGCGCAAGCAGGCAGTTCCATGGCAGGCAGGCAGTTACGCACAGCAACAACAGGCACTTTTAGCCACCCATACCTCTAGCTCTGCCAGCAAGGTGAGGGCTGACAGGCGCAGCCTCTGTACTGTAGCCCCAATGCCCCCAGTGAGTCCAGCTAGGGCGCTGTCTGCTGCAGCAGCAGTGCGAGCAACCACCAGCTCGTTCACACTCTCAGCCTGCAAGCATGATACAGCCTGATGCTCTGTGAACAAGCTGCGTCTGTTAGAATGTGATGAGCATTCCTGCTGCGAATACTTACTTGCTTGAAATGTTGCTGTGCACACAAAAGAGCAGGTCTGCATCAACTCAGTGCTGTTATCTGACAACACTCTGCAAGCTAATTCAGCTTGTGTGTCACTGCCTTGCTGCTCAGCGTAAACAGGCAATTCATCTGAACCTGTGCATAAGATGGCTGGTTTGTAGGCAAACAATGTACTTCTCTGTTGCTGCTGAGCTGCTTCCTGACGGTCAGCAAACAAAGACAGCAATTGTGTGGAATGACACAGTCCTGGCACAGCATGACAATGATACATTCACACACTCACATGCAAGGCTGATCATGACCTATAAGATCTCAAGCCAACGATACCTGAGACAAGTCAAGGCGGCCATTGAGAAAAGCACGCAAGGTGAACTCCCCAGGCTTAGCTAGACGTGCCCCCTCCCTGAGGCAGCAGCCCAGCACCCGTTGTACACACACCCCACCCCCATGACAATGCAACTCTATCACATCCTCACTGGTATAAGACTTAGGCGCCAGCATGCTCAGCAAAAGCACCTGCATGGACCGCCAGAGCAAAGCTATCAAGATTTGTGCACCATCTGAAAGGCTGTTTGAGTTGCTTGCAACTGCATGCGTGAGGTCATCCTCTACAAACAGTGAGGTATAGCTGCGATGTTCATTTGTGTGAAGTTAGCGGGCCACAAGCGCAAGAAGCAAGGTCTTTGTACACTTGCTTAGAAGTGCCACACATATGCAAGTGTCAGTCTGCACCTCATCCATGACGCCACCTTCAGCGTCCAGGACATGCCCATGGTAAACTCGATGGGTTTTGGGCGTCCACTGCTTTTTGGAGCTGCTAGGCACGAACACTGATGATGCAATCTGGACAGCATCTGGCCCAGACAGTCTGATGATTGCTACAGAGCCTTGCTGTGCACCTACATTGTCAGTCACAAACTTGATGCTGCTGGGAAAGCTGGTCAGAAAATACGCTGTTGTTTCATTCTGCCTCAGCTGACTCAGCTCGCACGACAAGCATATACAACATATGCCAGGTATGCCCCACCAGTCACAACTGCTGCAATGGTATCTGTGTCAGAAGAACTGGCTGTGGCTGGGTCACTGGTGGTGAGCTGTTGATGCTGACTAGCTTGTACCGAGCCATTTACTTTTACACGTTGGAGATGCCATGCCTTTTGCAGGTTCGAAAGCTGTTTGGCAGTTGCAAATCTGTAAGCCTTGACAGGGCCGTGTCTGATCTCACTGTGAAGCCATACATTCTGAGCGATTAAAGCGACAGACATGGAGCAAAAGTGCTAGCTCTCGGACTGTTCTTATTGCATGACAGAAGGACTGTTCTGCTATGCCTAGAGATCTTGTGGCAAAACTTCAGGCATGCATATGCTATGCTTTGCAAACTCTTCAAGTGCAAGCCACACTTGCGCCAATGGCACTGCCGGCTAGGTCCCACCGCTAAAGAATGCCGAGGAGGGGTAGATCAACGCAAAGGATCGCAGCCTGCTGTTCGCAACATGAAACGCCAGCATGTAACTCAAGCACGACATAGTTCCTTCTGACAGTCTCTCGTCGATGTACATACATGCCTGGGCAGTCTCGATGCCTAGCGAAGTCGCTGGAACTGCTACATTTGGTAGCGTACTCTGTAGATAGATGTTGCGTTTTCGCCAGGCTTTCCATGGTCGCATGCAATCGCAGCTGATCGCACTGTCCTGTCTGCATCGCACAAGTTCCCTTGATAATCATGCGTGTGACACCGCACAAGCATGCGTGGCTGTTTCTGATATTGCTTGCGTTGTGCTCTGGCTCGGCCGCGGCGGAAGACATCAGTACAAACATATGTGACCGTGAGCGCAGTCGTGCGGCTCGAGCCGTGCTTCGGCAGGTGAGCCGTGAACAAACACTCATGTCCTTGCTTGTGCATTTCAACAGATCTTGCAAGCAGTCTGACACCGCCTGCAGCATGTCCTACCTATGACAGCAAAAGCAGACCATCAGCTGACTAAGCAGTGCCCATTCCACCCTCTGCGAGACTTGTGAGTACTGGCTCCTTCTTGCATAGCTCTGTATCATGTATCACTCAGTAACCTTGATGTACACACATGCATGTGAAACTTGAATGTCCGAACGTAAAGCAACTTCTGAGCACCAAAGAGCCTGCCAGTGTCAACACAGGTATGGTATGCAAGATGCAGCTAGGCACAAGCACCGCGGCATCCAATGGAAATGTGGCTTCTGTGACAAAATTTTCAGGACAGAAGCATTTCTGGATCAGCACATGGACAAGAACCATCAAACTGAAAAGCATCCAGTGAGCTTGCTGCTGCCCAGCGCCAAATGTTCTGCTTCTTCATCAGGTGCAGATGCATCGTGCAGTCCAGAATAGATCAGATATTTTATAATATCATTGATTGGGCACTTGGTATACTTTGCTCCCATGCATAATGCCAGTCTCTCATGCCATGCCTGATGGCATCTTGACCTGTCTCTGAAGCTGTCTTTAGGGCCCCCCATGGACATGATCTAGCTTCCTGTGTTGCAGCATGATCAAGAACTGAAAATGAAGCCATTTCTCAAGTCAGCAAGCAGTATTTGGAGTTGACAGTGAGCTTGTCAGTGATGTGATTTGCTTACTATCATATTCAGCCCACCAATGTGGAATTGCGTGACCAACAGCAACGCCCAAAATGTGTAGTGATTGGCCTATTGTACATGGCATACCCCGATGGTTGCCGGCATAACTTTACATTCCTGCCAAGGCTAAGGCCCTACCCTAAGAGGAGGCATTGGCTCTTGTGATGGACATGATCTGTGCACCTGCAGAGTGCAGACGTGTGCCTGGCAGACTTGTGTGAAATGCTGCACTGCAATCACTTTGTCCAGGGGCATGCCAGCAGCTTCAAGTCCTTTCAGCAGCGTACTGCTCCCTGTCGACCAGAGCTGAAGGGCCAATTGAAACACCATTGCCAGGTCAGCATACATGATGGGGTCGTATCTTCTGTTTGTGCTGAAATGCATCGAGTACGCTGTTCAAGCGCAGTCACAGCTGTGAGCTTGCATGCAGTGTAAAGGTTGTCATGCACCAAAAGCCCATCTGTTTTGACATTCCTGACTTAGTCCAGTCTACTCAGTTACATACATGGCATCAAGCACTGACCAGCTTACTCACACACAGCAGTCATGTTTGCAGGATATTGCAGATGTATGTTTCCCCATTGCAGATGGCAGAGAAGCCGCATTGATGCATGGTGAGTTTTCAAATGCGTTCTGCAGGCCACACTCATGCATTTACTGCATGAGTACTGTAGCTTGCATGTTCAATCTCACATGTGAGTCATGCTCGTGTATCATCATTTTGTGCTGACTTAGCATGTGGAGGCCTAGCCGCTCTAAGGCTGTCATGTGTAATCTTTTTGGAAATGCATAGAAGATGCTGTGCATTTGAGCTGACCACTGCTAAAAAATGCACAAAGTTGCAGTGAGTGCGTCATGATAGACCTTATGCTGCTTAGTGACTGTGAGATCATACCTGGCGTTGCAGAGTACTTCTCGGAGCACTTCTGTGATGCCCACACCTGCAACAGGAAGGAGCAGCTAGCACGGCTGGAAACCGTCGCGCAGGTCTGCCTAACCTGCTTTGACTTGGCAGCGTGCTTTGCATACACTCCCGCTCCTCTCAAGCAGCAAAAGGACATGCTTTATGACGCACAAGCACACTTGTGCTCTGCATTCATGTGCTGTTGAGATGGAGTGCCTGAGACAGCAAAGCTTACAGCATGTTCATGCACATTCTGTCACCAGACTAACTTCTGTTGCCAGTCATTGCAAACATTGATCAATGGGATTGTCATGGCTTGTGAGTCACAAACCGCTCACAAAGCAGCTGCTGCTTCAAGACACATGTTTCACATTGCACTGTCATGATGCACAATTGGAATTCAGCATCAATGCACATTTGCAGCCATTGCAGGCTCATTTGATAGCATACTTCACCATGCAAGTAACTCATGATGTCAACATGCAGTTGGGGAGTGAGCATCGAGTGTGGGGACGCCGCATATTGGTTGGCTTGCTGATGCTGTTCATGGTATTGCTGTATGCTGGCATCTGGGCGTACATGCAGTACTACACGTAAGCACGCCAATGAGTGCATTACTCTACTGCACGAATTTTGTACTCTAAAATCAATGATGATGCAGTGCTTCTGGCATCAAGGCTGCTCATTGACATGTCTCACATGATTTTGCCGCTTCCGCTGATCATTCAGCTTTTGCTGTACATGGAGGACATTTGCAGGACATGCTAGCTTTTGGACATACATGGCAAAAAGACACTATCTTGACACATGAAATCAAGTCAGGCTTAGGCTGAATGCCTGTATTTGCTGCAGGGGCCAGACCAGATCAGATTTGCAAACTGTCAGCAAGGGGTCAGCTTGGTCAAAGATTACGAGGAAGACAAAAGCATACTGAGAATTTACATCATAGGCCATGACGCCTGTGTGGAACTTTATTAACACTGTTCTAGTAGTCAATGCACTTGTGGCATGGGCCAAGATCATGCAGAACCGTGATGAAAGCCGTCTGTAATGTCAGACATGTCTGCCTTAGTGAACTTCCATGTGTGAGACAAGCTAAACAAGCAAATTTGTACCATGTGTCCTCAAATATTGTCAAATCTATGCAGTAAATGTACAATGTCTGATTGCATGAGGGTCACATCTGTGTCAGAACTGTCTAGCAAGTATATACAAACTTCATACTACCTATGCTACAGAAGCAGAAAACATCAAAGCAAACTGTTCATCACACATATACACACCGCTTGCTGTGACTCGACGCAACTTGACTTGAACTCTGAGCAGCAGCTCACGACATGCATGGGCTCCACGTTACACCAATAGCAATCACTTTGAATGCCCTTGCTGTCAATGTAGTTAGAGCATCTTCCTGTCATATCAGTGAGAACTTTGGCCTGCATGCTGAGCCTCTTGTCCTTGCCAGTCCTGCCTGCAAGATACTGTGACCATCAGACACGATGCACATACCACTGAAGCATAAGATGCTATCAATGCAGTTATGGTGTCTTGAAAACACACCTTTTGCTTGTACAAAACAGTCAGCTGAGCTGTGACTTAGCAGTAAGAACTGCTAGTCTATGCTTTGATCGACAGACAAAAGAGTAAGCTGACCTTTGCCTGTGGACTCTCATCTCAGCTTGCTGTTTACAGATAGTGTCACTGAGGTGCTGCTGCTGTTGCTAAAGCGCTGCTGCCCCGTCAATACTTCCTCATTGCTCAGAAGCTGCTCTGCCAAATGTCATGGCAGCTTCATGGTTGGCTGTGGAGGACTGAATGCTGAACCCTGGAGGCAGGTCCTGCTAAGGGTCCATGTGAGGGCGCTGCTGCTGCTGCACTGCACCCATCACCCGTGGGTCCACACCAACCATGCTAGCTGAGCTGTGGACTGCTGAGGAGCTCACAAGAGGGCCCTGAGGGCTGTTCCTGTCAAGTTGGTAGCTGTTGGGGCGCTGCTGCTGCTGTGCATGCTGCGCTGCCGCCCAAGTGCTTGTATTACTAGCTTTGCAGGGGAGGCTGATAAAGATGCTGAGGAGTCTGCAGGAGGGCCCTGAAGGCTGTTCCTGTCAAGTGGTTGGCTGTTTGGGCGCTGCTGCTGCTGCATTTGCTGCGCTGCTGCCCAAGGGCCTTTTGCTGCTTGCTTCTTGCCGCGAACTCTGCTGAGGGTAGCCCTGATGTTCTTGAGCTTGATTCTCAGGCTGGCAATGTTGTTGCCCTGACAAAGCGGTGCCAGCATAAAGTTGAGCTTCACTTTTGCTGCAACTTGCCCTTGAAGAAGTATGTGCAGTCAACTTGGCTACTCTAGAGATGGCTAGGTGGGAGTAAGCATGGCATGGTAAGGCTAGCATTTGCAGGGGCGAGAAGGGCCCAGGATGGCTGCAGCCAGGTTGTAGATGAGGGTGGCTGCCTTGCCAGGGCAGGACAGCAGCCAGGCTGCAATGTTCTTCATCCCCCTGCCAAAGGAGATGCCTGCTGCCTTGCAAGCCTCCTTCACCCTGCTCTTCAACCCCCTGCCATCAGGTCCCACCTCTGTCAACTGACCAACAAGTAATGTATGTGACTGTGTCCAATCTGTGCTCTTGAGCAAAGTCATGCACAGTGTGAACAGCTTGCTTTTGTGACTTGGCTCGTAGCACAGTGCAGAATGCATCTGCTCAAAGCAGTCTGGCAACATATTTGCTTTAGCACCAGTCAGATGCACAGTAGCAATGCAGCCACAGGCAACAACTAACGTACCTCTTGCTGCCGCCAGGAATGCCCTCCTGCCGCTGCTGCTGCTGCTGCTGTTGGTGCTGGGCATCAGGAGCACATTCATTGCTGTTCAGCTTGCGGTCCACGCGGGCCTGGGTGCTTGCCTCAGCTGATGATGATGATGTCTCCTGCTGCAACAGCTGCAGCTTTGAGACTGCCCCTGCCGGCTGTGGAGAGTGTAAAGTCCTAGCAAGCTCACCAGCTGACAGGGACGGTCTAGCTGCATCAAGCTGCATGTCACTCTGCCTGTCAGACCTGACCAAATTGCCTGCTGCAGACTCTGCACCCTGCTGTGTGACTGACAGCTGTGGTTTGTGGATCAGGGGACGTGACTCTGTCTGTGCATGGAGCTGCTGCTGCTTCACAGGGTCAGGTGGCAAGAGCTTGCCGGCCTTGGATCTCATCTGGATCTGTGCCAGTGCTGACTCATACGGCCCCTCTCCTCGCCCCAAGGCTTCTTGCAGCACCTGGTTGTCCTGTACAAAGCAATATTCGACCTCGAAACAGTGCCAGTAATTGATTTAGTCATGATTGGCCTATTGTACATGGCATAGCCCGATAGTTGCCGGCATAAATTTACATTCCTGCCAAGGCTAAGGCCCTACTGCATGAGGGGGCATCGGCTCTTGCATAGTGCCAGTAACCAATCAAGGGTGAACCAGTGTGCAGATGCAGCAGCAAGCACAGACTTGCATTCGCAATAAACAGGTAAGGTTCACTTGATGCACAGCAGGCCTTCTGGCTAACACAGATAGAGGCCAGATGCATGATGGCTGAATCTCTCCCGTACTACATGTGTCTCTGCCATCATTACTTGCAAGCACTCAGGGATAGGAGACCATAGCTACAAATGCAATTTGGCGTGCAACTGCATGTGCAAGCATTAACTTGTAGCGTTCAAGTGAGCACAGTAACGCATGCAGACTGACACAGTCACAGATGCATACACCAGCATAAGCAAAGCACTCACCCTGATTTCTATCAGATGATTGGTCCAGACCTCAGGAGGGGTGTCAAAGGTGTGGAAGAGTCCCTTAGCTGGCATGCAGGGCATGAAGTGCTCCCACTGATAGAACCCTTCCTGTGCTGGATCAGCATGCTTGTGCCTCACCAGAATACATGTCTTCCCATACTCAACAGAACCAATGACAGTCAGCGACAGGTGCTGCATGGCGGCCAACAGCTCTGCAAAAGTCCTCTGCCCCAGTTGCATGAGCTCGTCTGTCTGAGTGGATGTGCTGAACACAAGGAAGCATGTGTGCTCAGAGTAGGCGATGAGCTCTTGGCCTGGGTGGTTCAGGTAGCCATCCTCCAGATCATCTCGCATCATCTGCTCCTTCAGAGCCACAGTGGCCTGCAGCCTGTTGGCAGAAGACGCGTATGTGACATGATGCATGATGCAATATCATCCTGAAGGTGGTATTGAGAGCCAATGCTCCCGGCGGGAGTAGGGCATTGGAGTGAGCCCCAAGACGTTATCACCATGCGTCGTCTCGATTGGCCTGAGGAGGGCACGACCAACACCATGAAGCGTATGGTGTTGTGGGTCATCGAGCTCCGTCAGCATGTCATGCCTCATGGCTTCTTGTGCACATTTGTATATATCTTCTTCACGTGTCTTTTGTCAGTAGGCATGCACACAATGCAAGTGCTGCATGAAGGACATCCAAGCATGCATACGTGGCTACAGGATAGAACTTCACAGCCTATACTGACCTGCATGCCTTCCTGGTCCTCTGCCAGCGATACAGGGTCTACATCCTTCCTGACAAACTCATACAGGTGCTTGCTAGCACGGCGCAGGCAGGCCTTGGCTGCCCTCTCTGAGTCTGCTTGGCCTGTGGCTGCCAATGCAGAGTACACAAAGCAGAAGCCATCCCCCTCAGCTGGCTTCACACAAACCTCGGACGATAGGGATGGCAGATCGTAAAGGCCATTCCCCATGCACAGCTGCATTCACCGCAACAACCCCTTGTCACTCAATCAGCATCATTTCAGCAATGGTATCCACATGAGTGTGCTTGACAGTGGTGGCATGGAGTTGTATAGGAAAGGAGCTGTTTTGCTAGGAAGATGTAGCTCATCATGCTTTCGCACACTTCATGCAGCGCGCATTCGGGGTTGGGGGGGACACAGGGATGGGAAAGGGGGATGCAGCTCATCACAATGACAAAAATAGTCACACCTTCAACAGATTGTCTGCCTTCCGCTTGCTGAGGCCCAAGACCTCCTGGCTATAGTCCACAAGCTGCAACCAGAGTCTAGCAATAAGTAGCAATAAAGAGTAATGGTGCCAAAACAGACCTTGCATCTGATCAAGAATGTGGATGTGATAGCAGCAACACAGCCAGTAACAGGCCATCTGTCAAGCGCTTCCTAATAAGCTCAAGAATAAGCACAGGGACAGCTGCACTGGTGTCATACCTGGGTTTGCCTGGTGAATGGCATTCCTACATCCACCTGGCTTGGAATTGCAGCAATACGCGGGCTCTCGCTGCTGCTCTTCTACACGTACACGTAGATACAGTTGGTGTCTGCTGGTGCCCTAGCAAAGATGTGCCCGGGCCAAACTTCCAAAGTCATGCTTGGTGATACCACATTTGAGCACACCTGAGACGTTCTTGAAAATGAGCGCGGCAACGTGCTGAAGCTGCTGCCCCCAGAAGACTTCGGTGCGCTGTGACCTGCGCCTGGTAAGAGGCGGGAGGGCAGCTGCATGGTTGAGGACGACTTGGCAACCAATCTCGCAGCGGTTAGGTGCTAGCGGCAGTCAGAGGTGCTGAGGAGGCCAGATGATTGGTAAACGCGCTGCGTATACTCTACAGCCAGCTCTACAGCAGACTCACGCCCAGCTTGACCGGAATCTAAAGACCAGTCTGACAGCATGCTCAGGTGCACATGCATGTGTTACAGAAGATCCCTTACAGTCAGGTGCCACTACATTTGATGCGCAAGATGTTGGGTCTACACGCGTTCAATGCCAGTCAATTTATTCTGCAGCCCTAAGCGTACTAGCAAAGCATTAAGCATTGCCATCAAGCATCGTGGGATGCAGGCATGCCGTTCTAATTAGCTTATGAGCTTGAAGCCTTGATTACACTTGATGATCATGAGTCAAAAACACCTGCTGACCTAAAAATTGCAGACGATTGCAGCCGCTGAACTTGAGACTGCAAACCCTCTGACGAAGTACTGTAAACACTATACTGAAGCATGTCCATCCTGAGGCCAAAACGAAAATGGGCTCTCAACATTCGAGAACATCAACAAATTAAGATACCTGACACACTGTTTTGACGGCACGATTTTGAGAGAGACTTTTTTTGTCAAAAGCAATTGCACAAGGCACAGTCGTATTCAATCAAAACCTGTGACTTGCAGATGCAAGTGCAACACCCACAACAAAACCGGCCATACTTCACACCCACTTCTGTTCACTAACTTGTCACTGCAGTCTTAGCACCTCGAGACTCAGCATCACTACTTTGCTTTCCTTGACTGCCATTACTGCTGGCACCATTGCCACTGCTGTTGGAACGTTCCCTTCTCTCTCTGCTCTGCACAGCCTACAACACCAGCTACAGGTCTTTGCCTCTTGAAGCAGGCAGCCATGCCCTGATCTCATATGCACATATTACACAGCACCGGCCTGACCACATGCAAGCAAGCCCACATCAGCTCTCTTTGTCGCAGTGCAAGCTTTGTAACAGCAGAGTTTCCAGCAGCTCATACATCACCAAGATGCATAGTCTGCAAAGGCAATGCAGACATGACCTGCTGGCTGCGCTTGCTGTACCTGCACTCTATCATCAGCAAGGATTTCCTTTGTGCGCTCCTCGGTTGGGGGTGGGGGAGGGGGGACCGGCTTAGGCATGGGGGGCAATCCTATCTGAGCCCTACTCCGATCCTGTGTGCTAGAGTAGAACAGGCGTTGCAGTTGTGCTGCACTATCAGACTTGCCCTTGGCATCTGCTGCCTCAGACCTCCTTACCTCTATCGTTTTGCCTGCGTTCAAGACAACCCTGGGCAACGCGATAGTCATTCAGCGCAATTGCATTGCCTGTACACTCCTGCTGCCACTGCCAGCAGTGATGCACAGAGCAAAATCATGACTGGCGACACCATACAGAATGGACCAACTACAAGTCAGCTGTTGCATGTATACAGAATGCATCTGCAAGATCAAATGTACAAGATGACAAACTCTTCAACAAACACTGTTAGGCAGCGCCCGCAAGTATGACCAGCAGCAGGCCAACAGGCTCAAGCAGTCACAAAACATGTGTGATGTAGCAATGCCAGAAGCTGCTTGAGAGTGAGCAGAGCTGGGGAGGTGTGTACCTGCAGCCTCTGGTGTGGACAGGGCAGTGACAACAAGACGCGCCAGCTCATGGCGGGAGATGTTGCCAGAGATGGTGTCTCCTTGCTGGGCCTCTAACAAGAAAGGCCCTCCCTCTGTTTTGTCCGTGATGCCTGTACAACACTGATGACGTCATCAATGAAGTCACATGCGGAGTGTTACAGCAAGGTGGAAGATGGCAATGTGAGGATCACTCCAAGGCTGATGCCATCAAGGCCAGAAGATGACTCACTGACATAAGGCGATAAAAAACAGCAGGCTGGGATTGCAAGCAGCACGCAGATGATCAGGGTAGTAATGAGGAAATTATCCAAAGCTTGATGCCAGCAGCAATAGCCTAGCTGACATGTGAGTAGTGTACCTGTGGACCTGAGGACAGAGTAGGGCAGGCCAGAGCCTCTGACAGCTGTTTCCCCTGTGTACTTGTGGTTCAAGGTGCCACCGGGATTCAGCTGCACAATGGGGATGTCCTTCTTGCGAGCCTCTGCAGCACCGCACTACTATCATGAGAAAACCATCAGCAGAGATGGCAGAAGAGCAAGGACCAAGCATTGCTTGCTGCAGCTGTCTGCATTCGATATTGCGCAAACTTGTACGAAGCACAATATGGCAAAGAAGTGACGTTGCATCCTGTCAGACTAGAGGGAACATGTTAGAGAATATAAAAGACAGGCTGCACTTGATTAGTGGTTTCATTTGCTGCTTTGCAAAACGTTCACAAGCATAGGCAGCAGCCATGCAAGCAGTGACACCAGAACGGTAAGGCACACAGTTGTAACTCAAGTTGCTTACACACAGCAGCTCAGTAGTTGCATAGGACACCTTGCTGCACTGAGAGCAATGGCACATGACAAATAGCTGCAGAGAATGCAGCACTTTCACAGCAGATGCATTGTGATAGGAAGTGAAGAAAACGGGTACCTAGGTCATCGCCTATGATGGCATTGCGCTCCACAGCCGCAGAGGAAACCATGAGTATACGCGGCCTCTCGACCTTGAAGCCTGCAATGCCATCTGCTATCTGCATGCAACAGACCAGCAGCTGGAGTTGACCAAGGCTGGCGCAAAGCATGCCAGGAGCCATCATGCTGCTGGGTGATGCCAACCATGTTTGAAAGTAGCCTCTTCTACACACACTGGGCAGATGCTGGACAGTGCATGTAGGCAGATACAAGCACTACACAAAGATTTCATAACACACCTAGCTTGCCAAGCCCTCTATGAAGAAGCAGGGTTGCCATGCACAATGATGCCTATGCACAGCTGGTCAAGATAGCATGCCACGATGCATGTCAGCACCATAGGGATGGGGACTAGACTTAGGTATACTATACCCCATAGTGCATCCCATACTATATACTTGTATATGTTCATAGCTGTGGGGCAAAGATGCCCGCCTACCTGAAGCTCAAAGTTGCCAGGCTTGAACCGTTGGTTTGGCAGGGAGTTATAATGGAAACGACTGAGCACAAGTCCTATCTGCTTAACTTGTGCAGGGTCCAGAGGCTTTGCTTTGCTGTCATACTGCGCTCGGGTGACTGGTACAAACTCATGCCAAGGCATGTAAACAGTAGTCCACTCCCCATCGATAGTATCATACTGCGCCTGGTAAGTGCTTTCTGGAACATTCATCTGATCTGCTGTTTTTAGATTGAACTTGTAGGTTTGGCCATCCCCCTTGATGCGCAACGAGATGCCATCAAAGCGCTGCAAGTTCAGATCCAGCATCTGCAAAGAAATGCATGCCCGGTCAGTGCATTTGCAAGGAGGAGTGCCTGAGGGCTGTTGTTTTCTGCAAAAGAAGGCCAGCAACACCCTGTTCTTTGCTGATATGCCTTTAGCAACAGGCAAACAAAATGCAATGTGACGGCATGAGACCAAAGTGTGAGAATTGCAACACTTCTGCAGCATTCATGCACTTGAGCACAACCAGCATGATGGTGGCCAGCAAAGAAGAAAATGCAATAGACATGAGCCAAATCCTCAAACCTTTGGCCTGAGGAGGAAAAGCTAAAGCAAGCCATCACCTTGGTGCGTGCTCCACAGAAGCCTCCGCCATCTGTGATGGTCTCTCCCCTCCAAACCGAACCCTCAAAATCGAAGGGTTGCTTGTCTTTATAATCTCCTTGAAAGCCACGAAGGTCTTCAGCTGTCTGCAAATAGCTGCCTGACTTGCCACCCATGATGGTGTCATCCAGCTTTTCCCAGACTTCAAGATCTGCTGCGCTGCGCATGCTGAGAACCTGTTCCACCTCTGGCTGGAATCTTCGGGCGGGAAGGAAGTGCTTGGCAGCCTTTGCAATGTTGCTGATGCCCTCCGCATCCACTCGCTCTGAGGTCATGTTGTCAATGTATCTGCAGCACATGTAAGGTTGCAGAACACACCTGATGGACTAGATGTCAGCAAATCACACATGCCAACACATAAAGCTAAGTCAAAGGTACAGCCTGGAACATGTCATGGCAGTTAGTTTGTACTGTGATTTGACCTTGAGGTCACTCATGTATTGTCTACACAGCAATAAGGTGGTTTTTACTCACCCCATCCCACCATCCGGTTGGCGCCCGAAAGCTGGTCCTACAGTTGTAACCACCTGGCTGATGCCTTGCCACAACTCCTTGCTCATCAGAGCTGCGCTGTCTGTGATGTCAACACCGTTCTCAAAATACAAGTGACCAGGTCCCTTGGCTGTTTCGCCAACAAATGCCTGCTCAAGCTTGTCTGCTTTGTGGGATGTGGCAACCACATGTCTTCCTGCCCCAACAAGCTGCAGTGCACAAAGTATTCATGAAACCGTATGTGCTGCCAAGTCTGTCGTCAGCCTAATACTTTTTGCATGTTGCTAGGTTGATATTAGCAAAAATCACTGCAAAGGTGATGAGGATCTTGGTGATGATATTGGCGTGACACAAAGACATTATCATTACCTCTGCAACCACCTGCTTCCCAAGTCTGCCTGAAGCTCCAAATACCAAAACTGCATCCTTGCGTGAGGTGGGCTGTGAAGACTGAAATGACTGCACCTCAAGCCCAGGCTGCGAGCCTTGAGCCATACTAGAAGCTTGTGAAAGGCCCCACAAGGCAGCAGCCAACGCGCCAATCACTGCAGCCCAATTTTGGGTGAGAGATCAACGTGTTAGAAAGCGTCAGCAAGCTGACAACGGCGTCAGACAACGGTCTCACCAGTCGTTGCCACAGCGCCACTGATTACCGGCGAGGACTGTATGGTATCCACGATGTCTTGAACAGCAAGTGCAGAAGGGGGACACCGATAAACGCGGCGGTCACGCCGCCGCACGCTGCGACACAAGGGTCGAAATGGCTGTCGGATTGGCACAGGGCGCAGCAAGGAGGCTTTTATATGTTGCTGGCTTGTCGATTGCATGGTGCTACCGGAGTACAACCTGCAACAAGGCCAGCAGGTTGTCGAATAGCTAGGCATAATGCCAATCACATGATTCTTTTCCAAATCGGCACATGGGCCAACAAGGGACATCTCAGGCCTCCACGCCAGCTGCCTTCAGGTTCCATCACGACAAACCAAATGTCGGCCCAACGTTGCTGTTGCGTAAATGCAGACGTAACTGGCGCCAAATTGTCAGGCCATTGACACTTGCCGCCAACCTTCAACTGCATTTCGTAGGCTGTGCAACAGCCGGCAGCGCACCTTGCGGTCGTCAAGCGATAGTTCCTTGGCCAAACACTTGCGTTGTTTATGGTCGCAGCTACAGGCATTGCTGCAAGTGTCAGAGAGAAAGTGCACGCCCCTGCTGCGCAAATTGCGAACGACCACCTTGGCTTGTATCAGCACTTCTCGACCAGTGCCCCAGTAAGGCGCTGCGCACAGGAAAGCAGTTTGCCCGCAAAAATGCAGCAAGCTTCTGCCGCCTACAGCGAGGTCGAGGCAGAGGTGCTTGGTCTGCAAGTCGCTTTGAAAAACCGGATGGCAGAGCCCAGCGCAGAGAGAGACAGTGACAGTGAACAGGCGCCACATTCGCCTTGCAGCTCTTGTGGCGGAGACTTCTTGGACGAGAACTTAGCCCATCATGACTGGCACGCTGCTTTCGATGGAGGCATGGACGCCACATGTCAGCTTTACGACGCTGCAAAGGTCCACTACACACGACAACAAGTAAGATCACTCAACTGACATGTGCACCGTACGTATGGGGGTCATATCCGTGAGTTGCAGTCTTTGGCATATGTTGCAAGGCTTGTTGCTTGGGCGCTGAGTTTGGCTGCACTTTGCAGGGTGTAGAACACAGGCCAGCAGTCAGATGGCAAACTGACTATCACCATGCCAGGCCTATACAAGCCAGGCATAGCCCTCAGCATGCTCTGCTGACGCCAAACAAATCTTGCCTTAAGCAGGTAAACTGCTGATTCAGGGTAATTTGTGGTCAAGCTATTTTCTCCTGCTGCTTCCTAAGCAAGTCTTGATACATTAGAGTAATTTTTCATCAATCCTGTCTGGTTCCCAGAGCAGTTGTGCTAAGTCTGGCATCATGCATGCAGAGACCTGAAGGATGTACACTCTGGTTTTCTGAGGCGCAGCCTGAACACCACCTTACAAACGAGCTAAGCTTTCGCACTGTCGTGAAGTCAATTGATGGCAAGAAAGGAAAGCCAGTCTCCTTTGGCAGAAAACGCAACCGCCTCAGCTTGTTTGACTGATGAGCTGTCATCATTCAACACAATGGCACATGGGGGGAACACAATGGCACGTGGGGAGAAAGTCTGAACTGATGATCTAGTGCGTGCTGCCATACATTAGCACTTGACAGTGCTGTTTCCCGCTTTGACACCCACACATGCTTGTATCATTAATGCGTACATCACAGGCTTGCTGCCACCCCTGCTAGGTCTGCTGCAGTGTACGATGTCAATGATAGTTGTCATGAGCATGCTGATTGCTTACACTTTTGCAACTGATGGGCAGAATCCTCTGCAACGTAGCGGTGACATCCAGCTTTCAACTCAACTCGCATTACTATGGTAGATAGGGCATGGTCTGGAATGGCCATCAATTTTGTTAGGTATGCTAGCTAGAGTAGCAAATATAGGTAATGGACACTGGTAGACTGTTGCCAACTTGTGAGCATGTTTTCAGCTTGATTCATTTAGTGTTGACTTTTGTGGACATCAACCTCTGTGTTAGGCTTGTACCTGTACAGGGTTTAGTGTGGAGAAGACAATGCTTGATGTGTGTAAGCCAACAAACGAGGTTATGAACGGAGCCACTTTTGTGGTGTTGCAACTTTACAGTGGTGTTGCAAATTAGACTGCAAATTATCTTAAGGGCTAAACTTAGTGCAAGCATGCCCTTATGTGTTGCCTGTCTAGAACAATGACCAAAGAGCATAACAGCACTTGAGCGTGTTTTCATGACTTTCATAGCACAAACGTGTGGAGTGTAATAACAGCTGCTGTTCTTTTGCTGTATTGGTAAGATGGTTACTAAAGTTTTTGCACACCAAACTATGCTTACAAGAGCTGGCCCAAAACTTCAACTGCATGCCGAGCAGTACACTGGTGTGGACAGGACTCTCTTTACCGGGTGCAGTATTTGGAAACATCTTGAATCGTGTTGGTACGGGCCTGGCTTTAGGGCTAAGCCCAAGGCTTGTGAACTATGTCAGTGTGTGCAGTACTGCAACATAATCGTTGTAGCACTAGTGTATTTGCTTGTCGCAGCGAGTGTATACGTATACATAGATTACAGTGACAGTGCTATCTGGATCTCTATTTGAGCCGGCTACGAGCATCAAGCAACAGGCAAACATCGATTCCAAAGAAACTGAATGCGAGCGTTTCGATGATGTTCTCGTCTTCTGCGGAGCAAATTACGAGTACTATGGCGATTTGTGCTCTGCCATCTTGACTAGATCCCAACTCTCTGCGTGAGCTTGTTCTCATTTGCTTGAGGGTGTCGTTTGCTTAGAAAGCTGGCCTTCCTCCTGTTGTGAAGCTTTTGTTTGGACTGACTGCTGGAACGTGCCTCGAAGATACTTGCATCGCTGCTGTTTTGCGAGAGACAGCGTGCTCGACGGGTGACGCAGTCTTGACACCAGCTGCTATGGCTGATCTGATACCGATTTCTCGGATGCCAGCCCTCTGCGTACCTCATGGTGGCGGACCCATGCCGTTGCTCGGGGACCCAACACACAGCTCTTTGATCCAGTGGCTGAGCACCACGGCCAAAGGCTTACCAAGGCCTCTGTCAATTCTAACAGTATCAGCTCATTGGGAGGTACCTGCATTGTTCGCCTGATGGTGTCCCGACCATTGCTCTGACTCATCTGTTGTTTAAATCAGTCAGTGCCTGGCAGGAAAGGCAGCCAACTGTCACAAGTGACGCGCGACCTCCTCTACTTTACGATTATTACGGATTCCCTGAGGAGTCTTACAAAATCAAGTATGATGCACCAGGCTCGCCACAGCTTGCTCGAAGGATAGCTAATTTGCTCAAGGCTGCTGGGCTGTCTTGTATTTTTGACTCAGAACGGGGGTGGGATCATGGCGTCTTTGTTCCGTTGAAGCTACTCTACCCAGCTGCAGATATTCCAATAGTGGAAATGTCCATGCTAAAGTCTCTGAGTGCAGAGGTAAACACCTGAGCTCAGCTGAATATGTACACAGCCTATCCATAGTTTGCTGTGTGCGTATGCTGCAATACTGTGCTGCCCACAATGATTCAAGCATGAAGCATGGTCAGACCACCTGCTTGCCAATAAGCCCAAGCATTTGAAGCAGGCTGGCTGGGGCATGAAACACCCTTGACACTATACCAACTGCTCAAAGCAATGTCAAGTACTGACAGTAGTTGCATGTTGCAGATGTAAGTGTGAACAGCAGTGATGGCTCATTAACATTGATACTGCTTCATGCAGGATCACTTACAGCTGGGGGAGGCCCTGGCGCCTCTACGGGATGAGGGGGTCATGATTGTGGGGTCTGGCCTTTCTTACCACAACATGCGTGGGTTTGTATTCAGGGGCCGGGGTGATCCCACCAGTACTAAGACAGCAAGCCAGGTGAGGTGCTCCAGTTGTCTGCAAGAAAGCACTTTTAGTCCCAACACCACTGCCAGATGGGTAAGCTTGTTCAGTAGGCTTCAAATGCTCTTGCAGCTTGGGCGTGATTGGCTTTGCGAATACCTTTTTTCTACTACATTGTGTATTTGTCAGTGTATAAGGTGTAAATCTTGTTTCACAGTATGTTTGTATACCAGCATATGTCAGCGTCATGCTGCTGCCATGTTTTTGAAAAGGTGTATATAATGTTGCTGTAGGAGTTTGATGCATACATTCAAGATGCGCTACTGAATCCAAAGCACTCACCGCAGCAGCGAAGGCAGCTGCTGGTTGACTGGGAGCAGGTAAAACAGTCCAACACCAGGTTCAAGCAGCTATACCATAGACATGCAGAACCATTGCATATCAGCAGAGAAGGTCATTAGTTTTAGCTGCTTGCCAGTGTTCACTTGCCAGTCTTCACTTACTAGTCCTCCCAGTCTTTGTTTGCCAGTCCTGCAGCATGTTATGCAATGATCAAACCATCGTGTCAGCTGCCTGGACAGATCTGCCATGTCTGGCAGTGTTGTGTCAGCGACCTCTGCTATGGTCTGCTGACAATGCAGTGTGCCATCATTCCTGCATTGATGTTGAGCATGCAGTTATGCCTTGTCCATGCGCATGTAGGGTCCTTCAGCGCGTCTTTGCCATCCTAGAGAAGAGCATCTGCTGCCGCTCATGGTGGCTGCTGGTGCTGCGCATTGTGGTCAGGCGCAAGTCACCTTCGATGAAGAGCTTTTGGGAGCAAAAGTGAGTGGATATGTCTGGAATTAGGCAGTGAAGCAGGGCTGGAGTTGGGAGCATGTACAATGGTAGATAACTGGCTGCACTCAGATGTTGCGTGTCTCTTTGGCAATAAGGATTGTGTGATAGAGATCAGTTTTGCATTCAGCTAAGCAGTAGACAGAGTGTCTTAGAGAGACGTCAAAGTAGGTGAAATTAGGTGAATGAGGTTAGCACTCCTAGGGTGACTGAAGTGGTGAGCAGTCAGATTGAAGTTGGCTGTGCATGCTCATTAGCATGTGCTGTGTGACACTGAGCGCAAATGGCCTTGTCTCAGCCAATGTACAGGTGTACACCTGCCAGTGTTACCGTCATTGCTGTTGGCCTGCAAACCTATGAGTGTTCATATGAGTGTGGAATTGTTAGAGGAAGCGGACTTGTCAGTGTACAGCTTTGTACCATATGTGTGAAGCCATGCGACACATACAATAAGTGATATGTATGTGCTCTTCAGTCAACTTTGCGACGTTGCATTACTTGCGTGAGTGGCGAGTCAGGTGTGAGTCATTGCAATAGGGCTACTCAAACCTGTCCTCTGTATGGCCCACTGCATTCTTCTGATTTGCTGACATGCATGTCTGCAGCAGATGCTGTTCGATGGCAGCACACAATTCAACCACTCGACCCTCTTATTCAACATTACAAATGAGCTATAATGAATGAGGTTCAGCATTAGAAGGCATTTCATAACATGTGCTGCACAGCCCTAACAACACAACAATTGTCGATACTCAAGGCCGCTCTAAAGACGTGTATCTCAGTGACAGACGCTAAAGCCTACAGAAGTTGTATTATTCATGTGTACTCATGAGTTTTCTGTACAATCGTGATGTCAATCAAATTTTGCTTCTGAACAGAGCTGTGGCCAGAATAAATTCCACTGATCTCTGCCATCATAACAGCAATCATAGAGGCAGCAAGCACAATATTGACACAGCAGTACAGTGTATGAACTCAGGCTCCTACACTGCGAGGCAAACAGTCAAGACACACAAGCTGTGAGGTCCAGTTGAATTGCAGTACCTGTGACCTGAAAGTGCAGTGTCAAAACAAGACATTTTCTGTACAGTATGTTGCGTTCAGAAGCCTCCACCACCATCATCTCCTCCTCCTCCAAATCCACCTCCACCACCGTCATCACCCCAGCCACCACCGCCACCATTGCCGTCATCAGCCATTGCATCACCAATCAGGGCACCACCCAATAGCCCTGCCCCACCTCCTAGCAGCAAGCCAGGCATCATACCCCCACCCATCATGCCTCCACCTGTCCTTCCACCGCCTCCCATCATGCCACCTGCATCATCACCTTAAATCTGATGGTCAAGCACTGGCACAGATGCCCAGCCGGGCTGCGGAGATGTACAGCACAATTAGCCAATCTCTGACCAGCTGTGCTGCACTTGGAGAATGAATGCTCTGGGGAACTGCTAAAGAAAGCATGCACAAAGGCTGCATATAAATGATCAGCTGCATTATTTTCTGGACAATGTGTACACGCTAGGCTGCAGAATGAGCTATCTGCTGGAAACATGCTAGCGCTTGTGCAAGGGTTAGTCAAGCTATGTCTGAATGACGCTGCTGAGATGAGCCATGAAACGCTAGGCATGAAGTGTACCAGGGTTGATTGGGATGCATGATGACCAAATTGCTGCTGTCATCAGTGTTTTTGAACTGATGCAACAAAAACAAAAGGGCGCACCTTGCTGTTGGTAGCCTTGTTGAGGATACCCCTGCTGGTAGCCTGGTGCGTATCCTGGTTGTTGATAGCCCTGCTGAGGGTAGCCTTGAGCAGGATGCCCCTGCTGACCATATCCTTGCTGGCCATAACCCTGCTGTCCATAGCCTTGCTGTTGTCCGTACTGAGGCCTCTGAGCCGGTGATCCAAAGCAGCCGCCCATTGCGCCGTCTCTGTGAAACTTCTGACAAGACTTCGACGGTCCCAAAAGGACTGCCAAGCAGATGACCGGCTACGCTCAGAAGTGATCAGTCAAGTCGTCTGTGGCGATGTCACCCTCAAAGAATCAGAATCAGTGGGGCTTCACGAATGCCTAGCTTTCTTGCGACATAGGCACCCCTCGCCAACCGATTTGGTGCTGTCGCGGGTTCTGGCAGCTCGCTGTCCTTCATACTGTGTACGATTTTGAGCCCGTTGCGCTGATTGTGCGTGCGTGCGTAATCGGATAATCCATTCTGATGGCATGGGCTGAATATGTGCAACATAAGACCATGAGTTGCCGTTGAGCAATACAGCATTTGCATTTGCAAACACATGACTGAGAGTTACACCATAATCAAGCTAGATGATGCGTTCACGAAATCACACACGAACAAATTTTAAAAGCTGCAGGTTATTTTGTTTAATTGACGACAGTGCCCATGCTGTTTGAGAGCACTCAACATTTGTAGGAGGCTGCCGTGGAAACGCTTCAAGCGTTGCCATGAAGTTGTAAACCATCAGGAGTTATCATGCTTGCATGTAGTACATTGCAAACTCAAATACCAACCACCGAAAGTTTTTTTAAGAGCCTTCAGCTTGATCTGAATGTCACATGAGCACATCTGAATGCATGGAGCAGATGCGTGAGTAGGCAATATGCATGCTACACTTGACATCAGGCACAAAGGGCGGGCTTGGCATCAATGGCACACTTGACAGCAAAGTTTGCGATCAGGCAAGTGTGCTTGAGCTGCTTGCTTGTCACAGGTGATGTATGCTTATGCTGCAGCCACACTTCCATTGCATC
>JAABUO010001054.1_pt1 | contig 39194 bp, 33 predicted proteins | sample 5559291 | NCBI WGS metagenome assembly JAABUO01 (sample SAMN10711878, study PRJNA513372) | rock metagenome | isolation source: Antarctica rocks | place: Antarctica: Victoria Land, Finger Mt sud
GACCTCGGGGCCGAGGTTGACGGAGTAGCCGAGATGTTCAAAGACCTTGACGACGGTGTGCATGGTCTCGAGAAGGGGGTGGGGGATGCCGGGTGTACGGAGGAGACCGGGGAGGGTGATGTCGATTCCCGGTCCTGCCGGGGTAGAGACCGCGGTTGGCGCGGCGGGGGCTTCGAGGGCCTGCTCGATCTGCGCTTTGAGCTGATTGAAGCGGATGCCGAGGGGTTTGCGAGCTTCGGGCGGGGCGCTTTTGAGCCAGGCCTCGGAGATAAGCTTCAGGCGGCCCCCCTTGCGGCCGAGCCAATGGAGGCGGAAGCTCTCCCGGAGGTCGGCGGTGGGCTCTCCGTTGGGTAGCTCCGCGGCCTCGATGCGGACCTCATCGGCGAGGGTGCGGAAGGCGGCTTCGAGGGCCGGTTCGTCGTAGCTGAGGAGCTGGGGAATGGTGTCGGGCATCGCCTGTCTAGGGTACGACAGGCAGCGGAGCAGCTTCGGCCGACGTCCCTTTACTGAGGGGTGCCTGGCCTGGTTGTGGGTGGGGCGTGTTTCGGGGAGTGTTGCCCGACGAAGCGGGCGACGCGGTCGCGGGCGAGCGGACCTCCATGCCCGACGTGGAAGCGCTGGGCTCCGGCCGCGAGCAGAGCGGTGAGGCTACGGAGGACGGCCGATAGATCTTCGTTGAAGTAGGCGAAGTCCGGAGCTCCGGGCATGAGCGCGCCGCCGAAGTATCCGCCCATCAGCAGATCTCCGACGATCGCATCTCCGGTGTCGAGCAGAACGGAGATGGAGCCGGAGGTGTGCCCCGGGGTGCAGAGGATCTGTCCGGCACAGCCCCAGCGTCGCAGGTCCGTGGCGCTGTTGAGAACGATGTCCGGGGTAAGGCCCGGATAGTGCTTGGGCACGAACTGGTGCACAATCCAGGCGAACGGGCGGGTGGCGGGTATGTCACCGAAGATGCCCCCCTCCATCTTGTAGACCTCTGCCTGATGGAGCAGGACGGGGGCGTGGGAGAGGTCGCGAAGAGCCTTGGTGGAGCCGCAGTGATCGACGTGGCCGTGGGTATGGACGAGGAGGCGCAAATCTTCGACTTGAACACCTTTCCGGGCGAGCGCAGCGCCGATCCTGCCCTCTTCGCCGGGGCAGCCTGCGTCGACCAGGATGGGGTGCTCGCCCGCGATGAGGTAGGTGTTTGACACGCGCAGGCTTATTTTCGTGAGGGTGGTCGCGGTGGTCATGGAGGTTTGCCTGGTCAGAGGTTCCTGGAGGTGCGATGGAGCCTGGGGGAGTCGCATCCGACAGCCCGGCGGGGGGAGGTCGGACCGTGATGCCCCTCGGGCGAGAGCGCGGTGGGAGGCGTCGGTGGCGCGCGGGGCGCTTACAGGGCGAAGAGGACGATGGCGACGACGACGGCGCCGAGGGCGAGTGAGCGCTTGTCGGTGATGGCGTAGACGACCGGGTCCTCGTCGAGCTGGCCGCGGCTGGCGATCAACCAGAGGCGGCTGAGCCAGAGGAGGAGCACGGGGACGAGCAGCCAGAGGCGCTTGTCGTGGCGATAGAGCTCGGTGGCGTTGGACAGGTTGGAGATGTAGAGGGTGAAGACGACGACCGAGGCGTAGGCGGAGGCCGAGCCGAAGGAGCGGAGCTGCTCGATATCGTCAACGTTGTAGCCGCGGCCCTTGGAGGTGATGCCGCCGCGGGCTTTTAGGCTTTCGAGCTCGGCGAAGCGTTTGACAAAGGCGAGCGAGAGAAAGAAGAAGATGGAAAAGCCGGCGAGCCAGGTGGAGACGGGGATGCCGGTGGCGGCCGAACCGGCGATGATGCGGATGGTGTAGAGGCCGGAGAGGACAATGACGTCGATCAGGATGGCGCGCTTGAGGCGGAGCGAATAGGCGAGGGTGGCGACGGTGTAGATGGCGAGCCACTGGAGGAATTTGTAGGGGTGGGCGAGGGCGAGGGCGGGCGAGATGACGCCAATGACGTAGGGCACGGCGAGCGCGAGCAGGGCGGCGGCGAGGAAGAAGAGACCGACGACGGCGACGCCGTGGATGGCGGAAAGGTCTCCCGAGGCGAAGGGGCGGCGGCGCTTGCGGGGATGGTACCGGTCGGCCTCGATATCGAGGAGGTCGTTGATGATGTAGGTGGCCGAGGCGCAGAGGCCAAAGGAGAGGAAGGCGACGACGGCTCCGGCGAGGAGGCCGCCCGAGCGAACGTGGGCGAGCAGGAGCGGCAGAAAGAGGAGGATATTCTTTGCCCACTGGTGGAGGCGGATGGCCTTGAGCCAGGCCTTGGGGATGGAGGCGGCGTCGGAGAAGGTGCGGGAAGGGCTGACGCTGGCCGAGCGCAGAGCGGAGCTGAGCGCGCGGGTGGGATTGGCGACCATGGGGTCGACACAGGCGCGGAGCAGGGGGAGATCGGGGCTGGCGTTTCCGATGTAGCAGAAGTTGTCGCCGAAGCGCTCGCGGAAGGCGGCGAGTTTATTGGAGCCGGCGAGGTTGATGGAGCCATCGGAGGCGAAGACGCCGGCGAAGAGGCCGAGGTGATCGGCGACGCGCTGGGCGAGGGCTCGGTCAGCGGCGGTGGCGAGGTAGATCTCGCGGCCGCGGGCGTGCTCCTCGGTGAGGAAGTGGAGGAGCTCCTGGTTGTAGGGGAGGTGGACGACGTCGAGCTCGACCGAGGAGGTGATGTGGCGCTTGAGGGCGGCTTTGCCTTCACCGATCCAGCGCGGGAGTTGCAGGAGCCTGGACGGATGTTGGCGGGCCAGGGCGAGGGTGGAGTCGACGAGGGTGTCGGACTTGACCAAGGTGCCGTCGAGATCCACGCAAAGGGGGACGTCAACCGCCTGGCGGAGCTCCCCGGGTGTGGATGGCGCGGTGCTGGACACGAGTAGACTCCTGTGCTTATGTTACTGCCTGCATGCCGTTCGAGCGCCGCCGGAGGAGGGAGGCGACTGATACCATAAACATCCCTACAGGCTGCCTTGAAACCTTACTGTCGGATGCATCGTCACACTAAGGTGTGTCGGTATGATCTACGTTTACCCGGATTTCAGGAACGGGTGCCGGTCTTGATAAGGGAAGGGTAAACCAGGAATGGCGTCTGCGACTACCAGAGAAGAGCAGCTGAGCGGCCAAGATCGCCGGTCGGCGGCGCCAGCGACCGAGGCTCACAAGACGTTGCCGGCGCCCAAGAGGCCGGCGGGTTCGACCGCGCGCAAGTGGCTGGTTCTTCTGGTGATTCTGCTGGCGATCGGAGGTGTGGTGTGGGTGATCCACCGCAACGGCCAGAAGCAGGAGGCGCAGAGCCAGAAGATGGAGGCGGCGGCGAACCGGCCGACGCCGGTGCAGACGCAGCCGGTGCAGCAGATGACGATGCCGATCTACCTGACCGCCCTAGGAACGGTGACGGCGTATAACACGGTGACCATCAAGCCGCGGGTGGATGGACAGCTGCTGCGGGTGAACTTCCGCGAAGGGCAGACGGTCAGCAAGGGGCAGTTGCTGCTGGAGATCGATCCCCACCCGTACCAGGCCGCGGTGGCGCAGGCCGAAGGGCAGCTGGCGAAGGACCAGGCGAACTCCAACAACGCGAGCGCCGAGGCGGCGCGGTATACGGCTTTGTTCCAGGCCGGGGTGGTCTCGAAGGAGAGCCAGCAGACGCAGATCTCGAACGCGGGTCAGGCGAGCGGGGCGATCCAGGCCGACCAGGCGGCGATCCAGGCGGCGCGGGTGAACCTGGCGTATACGCGGGTGACCTCGCCGATCGACGGCGTGGTGGGTCTGCGACAGGTGGATCCGGGCAACATCGTGCATGCCTCCGACCCGAACGGCCTGGTGGTGGTGACGCAGATGCATCCGATTGCGGTGATCTTCACGCTTCCGGAGGATCAGCTTCCGCAGGTGCGGGCGCGGATGAAGACGGGCGGGACGCTGCCGGTGGAAGCGTATGACCGTGCCGAGGCGACACACCTGGCGAGCGGAACGCTGCTGACGATCGACAACCAGATCGACACGGCGACCGGCACGGACAAGGTAAAGGCTATCTTCGACAACAAAGATGGGGCGCTGTTCCCGAACCAGTTTGTGAATGTACGGCTGGTGCTGCAGGAGCGCAAGGATGCCATCGTGGTCCCCGCGGTTGCGATCCAGAACGGGACCCAGGGCAACTTTGTGTATGTGGTGCGGCCGGGGGAGCCGCCGGCGGACAAGCAGGATGCGAAGCCGGCGCAGGGTGCGGGCACGGGCCAGCATGGAGCGGGGGCCGGTGCAGGAGCAGGGGGTGGAGCGCCGGAGCAGCGGGGACCGAGCTTCTACGTCGAGGCGCAGCCGGTGCAGGTGGAGCTGACGGAGGGATCCCGGGTGATTCTTGGGGGCGGCGTCAAACCTGGCGACCAGATCGTGGTGGATGGGCAGGAAAAACTGAAGGATGGAGCGCGGGTAATTCCGCGAGCCGGCACACCGCGTTCGAGCGTGAAGAACGTCGGGTCGGGCTCGGATAGCGGAAATGGAACGAGCGGTAAACCGGTCGATACGGGGGCGGAGCCGGGGCAGCAGAAGAAAGCTCGGCAAAGAGGCCAGGGAGGCCAGCAGCCATGAGTCCGTCGAGGCCGTTTATACTTCGGCCGGTGGCCACCTCGCTTCTGATGGTGGCCATTTTGCTGGCCGGATTTGTTGCCTACCAGCAGCTGCCGGTGTCGGCGCTCCCGCAGGTGGACTACCCGACGATCCAGGTGCTGACGTTCTATCCGGGCGCGAGTCCGGAGGTGATGGCGAGCTCGGTGACGGCGCCGCTCGAGCGGCAGTTTGGGCAGATCCCCGGGCTAAGCCAGATGACGTCGACGAGCTCGGGCGGAGGGAGCGTGATTACGCTGCAGTTCTCGCTCGCCGAGTCGATCGACGTGGCGCAGCAGGATGTGCAGGCGGCGATCAACGCGGCGGGTAGTTACCTGCCGAAGGACCTGCCCAACCCGCCGGTGTACAGCAAGGTCAATCCGGCGGATGCGCCGATCCTGACGCTGGCGTTGACGAGCGATGTGCTGGAGCTCTCGAAGGTGGAGGACCTGGCCGACACGCTGCTGGCGCAGAAGATTTCGCAGCTCTCGGGTGTGGGCCTGGTGTCGATCGCGGGCGGGCAGAAGCCGGCGGTGCGGATCCAGGCGAATCCGACGGCGATGGCGAACTACGGCTTGAGCCTGGAGGACATGCGGTCGGCGCTGGGAACGGCAAACGTGGACCAGGCGAAGGGCAATCTGAACGGAGCTCGGCAGGCGTTTACGATTGGCGCGAACGATCAGCTGCTGTCGAGCGACGACTACGACAAGGTGATCATTGCGTATCGCAACGGATCGCCGGTGCGGCTGAGCGATGTCGCGGACGCGATCGACGGATCGGAGAACCTGTTTCAGGCGGCGTGGATGGGAACGGCAGCGACCCCCGCCACGAAGAACACGGCGGGGACCGATGCGGTGCTGAAGCCGGCGGTGATCGTCAACATCCAGCGACAGCCGGGCGCGAACATCATCGGTGTGGTGAACAAGGTGCAGAAGCTGCTGCCGCAGCTGCGGGCTACGCTGCCGGCGAATGTGACGCTCCAGGTGCTGACGGATCGCACGAATACGATCCGGGCAAGCGTGAAGGATGTGCAGTTCGAGCTGATGCTGACGATCGCGCTGGTTGTGATGGTGATCTTCCTGTTTCTGCGATCGATTGCGGCGACGGTTATTCCCGCGGTCGCGGTTCCGCTATCGATCGTGGGCACCTTCGGCGTGATGTATCTGCTGGGCTACAGCCTGAACAACCTGAGCCTGATGGCGCTGACGATCTCGACGGGGTTCGTGGTCGACGACGCGATTGTGATGATCGAGAACATCGCGCGCTACCTGGAGATGGGCGACGACCCGCTGACGGCGGCGCTGAAGGGATCGGAGCAGATCGGCTTTACCATTCTGTCTCTGACGGTGTCGCTGATCGCGGTGCTGATTCCGCTGCTGTTCATGGGCGATATTGTGGGCCGGCTGTTCCGCGAGTTCGCCGTGACGCTGGCGGTGACGATCCTGATGTCGGCGGTGGTCTCGCTGACGCTGACGCCGATGATGGCGGCGAAGCTGTTGAAGCACAAGGCCGCCGAGAAGCGTAGCCGGTTTTACAAGAAGAGCGAGGAGTTCTTCGAGTATGTAATTGCGAAGTATGCAGTGGGTGTGCGGTTTGTGCTGCGACACCAGACGATCACGCTGCTGGTGACGGCGGCGACGTTTCTGCTGACGCTGTTTCTGTACATCATCGTGCCGAAGGGCTTCTTTCCGGTGCAGGACACGGGTGTTCTGCTGGGGATCACGGAGGCGCCGCAGACGATCAGCTTCATGGCGATGGGAGCGCGGCAGCAGGAGCTGGCGAGGATCATCCTGAAGGACCCGGATGTGGAGAGCATTTCGTCGTTCATCGGCATAGACGGAACGAACACGACGTTGAACAGCGGCCGCATCCAGATCAACTTGAAGGATCGGGAGGTTCGGTCGGCGACCGCGTCCGACGTGATTCAGCGGCTGCAGCCGCAGGTGGCGCAGGTGGACGGGATCCAGTGTTTTCTGCAGCCGCTGCAGGATCTGACGGTCGAGGATCGGGTGAGCCGGACGCAGTACCAGTACACGCTTGAAGATGCGAACACGGACGAGCTGGCGACGTGGACGAACCAGTTCGTCGACAAGCTGAGGACGATTCCGATCTTGACGGACGTCGCCAGCGACCAGCAACTGAGCGGCATGGAGGCCCACCTGGTGATCGACCGGGACACGGCGAGCCGGCTGGGGATCACGCCGCAGAATATCGACGACACGCTCGACGACGCGTTCGGACAGCGGCAGGTCTCGACTATTTTTACGCAGCTGAACCAGTACCACGTCGTACTCGAGGTCGCTCCCAGGTTTCAACGGAACCCGGACTCGCTCGCGAACATTTACGTGAAGAGCTCGAACGGCACACAGGTGCCGCTGTCGACGTTTACGCGCTTTGAGCCGCGCGCGGCGTCGCTGGCGATCAACCACCAGGGACAGTTTCCCGCCGTGACGGTCTCGTTCAACCTGGCTCCCGGCAAGTCGATCGGGGACGCGGTGAGTGCGGTGAATGAGGCGAAGGCGGACCTGAACATGCCTTCGAGTGTGAATGCGCAGTTTCAGGGATCGGCGGCGGCGTTTGAGGCTTCGCTGACGAATGAGCCGATCCTGATTCTGGCGGCGCTGATCGTGGTGTATATCGTCCTGGGTGTGTTGTACGAGAGCTACATCCATCCGATCACGATCCTTTCGACGCTGCCGTCGGCGGGTGTGGGTGCGATTTTGGCGCTGCTGCTGTTCCACATCGACCTGAGCGTGATCGCGCTGATCGGCATTATTCTGCTGATCGGCATCGTGAAGAAGAACGCGATCATGATGATCGATTTTGCGCTGGAGGCGGAGCGTGAGCAGGGCATGGAGCCGGAGGAGGCGATCTACCAAGCGTGCCTCCTACGCTTCCGGCCGATCATGATGACGACGATGGCGGCGCTTCTGGGCGGGGTTCCGCTGGCGTTGGGAACGGGCACGGGAAGCGAGCTGCGACGTCCGCTGGGCATTGCGATCGTGGGCGGTCTGATCGTGTCGCAGGTGCTGACGTTGTTTACGACACCGGTGGTGTATCTGTTCTTCGACCGGATTGGACGGAAGTATCTTCACACAGCCGAGGCGGACGCCGAGCTTCGCGAGCATGAGCACGCGCTGAGCGCGGACTGACGAAATGGACGAGCAGAGACAACACGGAGCGAAGACGGCAGACAAGGCGGAGGCCGAGCGGGATTTCGAGGACCTTCCGACTGCCGGTGTGGTCCATTTCTCTGCGCCGTTTATCAGGCGGCCCGTGGCCACGGTGCTGTTGTCGGCTGCGATTATCCTGGCGGGCGCGGTCGCGTACAAGCTGCTGCCGGTTTCGAGCCTGCCGGAGGTAGAGTATCCGGTGATCTCGGTCGGGGCAGGGCTGCCGGGAGCGGATCCGGAGACGATGGCGTCCTCCGTCGCCACGCCGCTGGAGCGCCAGTTTTCGAAGATCGCGGGCATCAACGAGATGACGTCCTCGTCGGCGACGGGGTCGGCCTCGATCACGATGCAGTTCGACCTGAGTCGCGACGTGAACGGCGCGGCGCGGGATGTGCAGGCGGCGATCAACGCGGCCCAAAGCCAGCTGCCGGCAAACCTGCCGAACCACCCGACGTATCGCAAGATCAACCCGGCCGATGCGCCAATCATGATTCTGGCGTTGACCTCCGACACCCTGAACGTGCCCCAGCTTTATGACGCCTGCGACAGTATTCTGGCGCAGAAGATCGCCCAGGTAGGAGGGGTCGGGCAGACCTTTTGCGGCGGCAGCGCGAAGCCGGCGGTGCGGATCGAGGCGAACCCGGATCTGTTGACGAGCACCGGCATCGGCCTGGAAGCGCTGCGCGCGGCGATCGGCTCGGTGAACGTGAATCAGCCGAAGGGTTTTCTGTCCAATGAAAACCAGCGCTGGAGCCTGAGCACGACCGACCAGCTGTTCGGCGCGGCGGCGTACGCCCCGTTGATCATCGCGACCGATCGCGGACCGGTGAGTTCCGCGGCGGCGAGCAATGGACTTCCCGCGGCGGTGGCCACGAGCACGAACGCCGGCGCGAACAGCGTCAACGGGTCTTCGGGCGCGGGTGAGGGGAGCGGAACGGCGGGAGGTGCGGGCGGGGCTTCGATTACGGCGCGAAACGGGATTGGGGCGTTGCCGACGAGCGCAACTTCGGCCCAAAGCGGCAGCAGCTCCGGGCAGGGCGTGGTGCGCATCCAGGATGTGGCCCGCGTGATCGACGGCGTGGAGGACGTCCACACGGGAGGCCTGTTCAACGGGAAGCCGGCCATTCTGGTGGTGGTGTTCAAGAGCCCCGGCGCGAACGTGATTCAGGCGGTGGACAACGTTCTGGGAATGCTGCCGACGCTGCAGGCATCGATTCCGCCGGCGATCCGGATCCATGTTGCCCTCGACCGGACCACGACGATTCGCGCGTCGGTGAAGGACGTAACCCGAACTCTGGTGATCTCGATTCTGCTGGTGATCCTGGTGGTGTTCGTGTTCTTGCGGGAGGTTCGATCGACGCTGATTCCGAGCGTGTCCGTTCCGCTGAGCCTGCTGGGGACGTTTGGGGTGATGTACCTGCTGGGGTACACGCTCGACAACCTGAGCCTGATGGCGCTTACGATCTCGACGGGCTTCGTGGTGGATGACGCGATCGTGGTGATCGAGAACATCACGCGTCACCTGGAGAGCGGTTTGACTCCGTTTGACGCGGCCATGAAGGGTTCCAAGGAGATCGGTTTCACGGTCCTGTCGATGAGCACGTCGCTGATCGCGGTGTTTATTCCGATTCTGCTGATGGGCGGGATCGTCGGCCGGCTGTTTCGCGAGTTCGCGGTGACGCTGTCGGCGGCGATCATGGTCTCGCTCGTGGTGTCGCTGACAACGACGCCGATGTTGAGCGCGAAGTTTTTACGACCGCACAGCGTGGGTGCGCATAGCCGCTGGTACCTGTGGGGGGAGAAGGCGCTGGGCTGGATGACGGCGGAGTACGAGCGCGGGCTGCGATGGGTGCTGCGGCACCAGGGGGTGGTGCTGACGATCACCATCCTGACCTTTGCCCTGAACGTGTATCTGTTTGTCCTGGTGCCGAAGGGTTTCTTTCCCCAGCAGGATACGGGTCGCATTGGAGGGCAGATCCGGGGGCAGCAGGATGTTTCGTTCGACGCGATGAAGCAAAAGGTGGCGCAGATCTCGGCGATCGTCGAGAAGGATCCCGGTGTTGAGAATGTGATGTCGTTTGTGGGAGGCGGCGGACCGGGGGGAGGCGGCGGCAACTCGGGGAGCATGTTCATGTTTCTGAAGCCGGATGCGGAACGGCAGAAGACCGGCGACACGGCGGAGGACGTGATCAATCGTCTGAGGCCGAAGACAAGCGGGCTGCCGGGCGTGCAGCTGTATCTTCAGTCGCAGCAGGAGCTGCGTATCGGCGGCCGCAACACGGCGACCCAGTACCAGTATTCCCTGAGCTCGGACAATCTGGACGATCTGAATGAGTGGGCTCCGAAGTTGATGGCCGCCATGCAAAAGCTGCCGCAGCTGAAGGATGTCGCGACCGATCAGCAGCAGAACGGTCTGCGGGAGCAGCTGGTGATCGACCGGGACACGGCGAGCCGGCTGGGCGTTTCGCCGCTGGCGATCGATGCGACGCTGTCGGATGCGTTTGGCCAGAAGCAGGTATCGACGACGTACCGGCCGTTGAATCAGTACCACGTCGTCATGGAGGTCGACCAGCAGTACCAGCAGGATCCTGATGCGATCAGGAGCCTGTATGTGAAGAGCACGTCCGGAGCGCTGATTCCGATCTCGGCCATGACGCATCTCGAGACCCAGCGGATTCCGTTGACGGTCAATCACCAGTCGCAGTCTCCGGCGACGACGCTGAGCTTCAACCTGACGCTGGGCGCCTCCCTGAGCGACGCGACCGCATCGATCGAGCAGGCGCGCATCGACATCGGGATGCCGTCCACGATTCGGGGTGGCTTCCAGGGAACGGCGCAAGCCTTTCAGGCGTCCCTCGCGTCCGAGCCGTACCTGATCCTGCTGGCGCTGGTTGCGGTGTACATCGTTCTGGGCATCCTGTACGAGAGCTTTATCCATCCGCTGACGATCCTTTCGACGCTGCCTTCGGCGGGTGTGGGGGCAATCCTGGCGTTGCTGATCTTCAATATCGACCTGAGCGTGATTGCGATGATCGGCATCATTCTGCTGATCGGCATTGTGAAGAAGAACGCGATCATGATGATCGACTTCGCGCTGGTGGCCGAACGGGAGCACGGAAAGACGCCGGAGGAGGCGATCTACGAGGCGTGCCTGCTGCGCTTTCGGCCGATCATGATGACGACGATGGCGGCTCTGCTGGGGGGTCTGCCGCTGGCGCTGGGACGGGGTACGGGAAGCGAGCTGCGGCGACCCTTGGGCGTGACGATTGTGGGTGGCCTGATCGTCTCGCAGGCGCTGACGCTGTTTACGACGCCCGTGGTGTACCTGTTCTTCGATCGTCTGCGGCTGCGGGTAGAGAAGCTGAAGAACCGTACGGGAAAGCGCGCTCTGGCACCGGAGCCGCAGCCGGCTCCTGGGGACTGAGGCTCTAGCGGGCCGGCGCTTGCTTTCGTCTTTTATTCGCCTTAGAGTGGGTGGCATGAGATCGAGTGAGCCGAGGGTTCGGATGTCTGCCGGGGAGCTTCGGCGCGAGTTGAGCGCGCGTAATCTCCAGCGCGCCGAGGGGCTCGTTTACGAGACGACGTATGGCTCCGTGCCGAGTGTTCTGTACGTCGTGGGCGAGCGCGGGCTGGGACACGGAAACTTCCTCCCTGCCTCGTATCGCCGGATTTGCGCGGATGAGGGTTGGCGACGACGCCTCACGAAGGCCTATACGGCGAGTGGACGGGTCCCGAGACGACACGACCGGTGGCGGGCGGAGCTGGATTGCGTCAACAGCTCGGACGCTCTGCTGATGAATGTCTTCTGCTATCCGGGGCTGCTCAGCCGGGCTGGGGTGTGCCGGCTTTTGGGAGTTGAGTGCGGTTTGCGGCCGGAGTTCGGCGTGCGGGTCCAGGTGCCGCTCCGGAACGGACGGGCGGATCGCACGGAGGTCGACATGGAGCTGGGGCAGTACCTGGTCGAGGCGAAGCTGACCGAGACCGGGTTCCAGCAGGCGAGGCCGGCGCTGGTGGAGCGCTACCTGGATCTTCACGAGGTCTTCGAGGTGGAGCGGTTGCCGCGGTGCAGGAACCGCGTCGAAGCACCCTTTGCGGAGTACCAACTTGTCCGAGGCGTGCTGGCGGCACATTCGCGTGGGCAACGGTTCCTGGTGCTTTGCGATGGGCGCCGCGCCGACATGGTGGAGAGCTGGCTGCGGGTGATCGGTGCGGTGCGGCGATGGGAGTTGCGCGACCGCCTGCGCCTTCTGACCTGGCAGGAGCTTGCCGCGGAGACACCGGAGAAGGTGAGGAGCTTTCTCGAGGAGAAGTACGGGATCTGCGCTGCAGCCTGATGCGGCACCGCCCTCCCATGCACGGCACGGAGGGCGGTGGTTGGTCGGCAGACCTGGTTAGACGAGCGCCGCCTCGCGGTGCATGCCGGCGACCTTCGAGTCGACCGGCTGGTGGGTAAACTCCACGAGATCGGAGATCTCTCCGACCTCATTGGGGGGAAGATAGGCGTTCGAGAAGTACTGTGCGAGCATCCGGTGCGTGTTGAAGAAGGTTCCGTTCATCGCGATGCAGTGCTGCTGCATACGCGCCCAACCGTTTTTGTCGGCATAGAGAGGGGCGACATTCTTTTCAAGCTTGTCGTAGAGGCTCGCGGCTTCCTCGGCGGCGGTGTTGAAGTCGTCGATCGCCCATCCGGTGATGTCCTCGGCGCAGCCCTCGATCCACCAACCGTCGAGCGTGGAGAGGGACGGAACGCCGTTGAGGGCGGCCTTCATACCGGAGGTGCCGGATGCCTCGTAGGGGCGCAGTGGCGTGTTGACCCAGACGTCGACGCCCTGCGTGAGCTGCGCGCCGAGACCCCAGTCGTAGTTCTCGAGGTAGATGATCTTGAGCGCGGAGGAGTTAAGGTGGGCGGCGGCGGCGAAGACGTCGCGGATGAGCGCCTTTCCACCCTGGTCCGCCGGATGGGCCTTGCCGGCGAAGAGGATCTGCAGGCCACCGATCTTTTCGGCGATCTTTGTGAGGCGAGCGGGATCGGTGAAGAGGAGGCTGGCGCGCTTGTAGGTGGCGACGCGGCGGGCAAAACCGAGGGTGAGGATGTTCGCGTCGAACTGCTGACCGGTGCGCTGTTTGATGTTGTCCATCAGAGCGATCTTGCCGATGCGGTGGGTGGCGGCGATCTGGGCGGGGGCGATGCCGTACACCGAGCGAAGGTACTGGTTATCGATTCGCCAGCTCGGGATCTCCTGATCGAGCAGCTGCTGGAAGGGTTCCGAGAGCCAGGTCGCCGCGTGCACGCCGTTGGTGATGGCGTGAACCGCGACCTCCGGGAACATGTGCTGCGAGACCTTGCCGTGCTGCATGGCGACCCCGTTGACGAAGCGCGAAAAGCGAAGGGCGAGGTACGTCATGTTGAGGCAGCCATTGTGGAGGGCGCCGGAGCGCTCGATGACGGAGGTGCGCTCCGGGCCGAGCACCTGATGCATCTGGTCGAGGCCGAACTGGTCGTGACCGGCGGGGACCGGTGTATGCGTGGTGAAGACGCACAGCTGCTTGACGGCGTCGAAGTCGACTTCGGCGGCGGCGGAGATGGGACGGCCGCCGAACTGGCCAAGTCGATCCTCCAGCAGACCGATCGACAGAAGGGCGGCGTGGCCCTCGTTCATATGGTGCACCTCCGGCCGGCAGCCGAGCGCGTGGAGGAGATGGACGCCACCGAGGCCGAGGACCGTCTCCTGACAGAGGCGGTAAAAGGTATCGCCGCCGTACAGGTGGTCGGTCAGGTGGCGATCCCATGCGTCGTTGCCCTCAATATCCGTGTCGAGCAGGAAGACGGGGATGATGTGTCCGGTGACGCCGACGACATCGAAGCGCCAGGCGCGGATCTCGACGTTACGTCCGTTCATGAGGATGTTGACGGTCTGGCCGGCGCTGGGGAGCGTTGTCTCCGGCGACCAGGGCACGTCACTTTCGGTCTGCTGACCGGATGCATCCAGATGCTGGCGGAAGTATCCACGTCGATGCACCAGGGAGACGGCGACCATGGGCGCGGCGGTGTCCGCGGCTGAGCGGAGGGTATCGCCGGCGAGCATGCCGAGGCCACCGGAGTAGGTGGGAACATCGGGGGAAAGGGCGATCTCCATGGAGAAGTAGGCGATGCTGCGCTGGGAAAGGTCGAAGGCTGCAGGGGAAGAAGGGTTTGTGGAATGAATCATGTGGAGGCCGGTCCTTTGGTGTGGCGACGATGTGACACTGTGTCCCGACGGCAAACTCCAACTTCTCGGTCCGGGCGCAAGGTTGTGTGAAACCGCCCTAAGGACTGGTAGGAAGCCGGGTAACTGCCTTAACACTAGCAAATCGTAGGGGGATCGGGAGTATTTCGTAAGGTGCAATTCGGGTATTGACAGGCCCCACAAGGGATTGCTCCGTGTCAAAACGGGAATGAGCCGGGACCGCAGGCGCCTCCGGCCACAAGGGCTCGACGCGCGGACCTTACCTGGACAGGTTTGACTCGAAGACGACATAGCGATGCTCAAGCTGCCACTGTTCGGCGGCCTTGGGATTGCCGCGAAGGAACGCCGTGCAGCGCGGGGACGGAGCATCGCTGCCGAGGGGCTGCGCGATGCAGGCGGGGTTCAAGCCTGTGAAGTCGTCGGGCGAGGTCCAAAGGCTCGATCCGGGGAGGAAGGAGTGCTCGAGCGAGGTGCGGGCCATCTTTTTGAGGTCGAGGTAGCCGAGCTTAAAATCGAGGGCGGCGCGGGTGTACTCGTGCGTGAGGTCGATGCGGCTGACACCCTCATCGTCGGTCGAGAGTGCGGTGGGGACGCCGGCGGAGCGATAGGCAGGAAGGGAGTGGCGGTTGAGTGACACGCCAAGAATCACGTCGTTCGAGGTGAGATTGATCTCGACCATGATGTGGCGTTCGGCCATCTCGCGGAGCAGCGCCTGCGGGTCGTCCTCATAGAGAAGGTCCACGCCGTGACCGATCCTCTCTGCGTGGCCGAGGTCGACGGCCTCCCGGATGTGGAAGCGCAGGCCCGAGGGCGGCACCAGGCCGGGCGCAAGCTCCCCGGCGTGGAGCGAGATGTGGACCTGCGGATAAACGCTGTGGAGGTAGTCGAGCATGCGCATCTGGCGGGTGTACTCCGACATGGCCAGGAAGTCGTCCTCGGGCTGCACGAAGTTGATCCCGACGACGTTGGGGTGGTCCGTGGCGGCCTCGGCCGCGGCGACCTCAAAGGCGAGGAGTGTTTCGCCGAAGACCAGCTGCGGCGAGTTGGAGCGGAGCACCTGAAACAGGAAGCGAATCTCGACGGAGCAGGCAGCGGAGGCGTTCGGCTGCCCACAGTGCTCCAGTTCGTTGCGGCGCGCGAGCACGTTCCCAAGATCGCGGCGATCGGTGGCAACATCGTCCCGCAGACCTCCCGTAAGGAGTTTGTCGCGAAGCTGAGCGAGCTCTTCCCGCGTTGTCCCGGTGATGTCTTGCGCTTCGAGCGATGGGGAAGCCGAGAAGGCGTGGGGCCAATCGATCTCGGAGGCGAGACGAATCTCGTTCGGAAAGGGCGGCGTCTCCATGATCTCGAGATATTGCTCGTTCTGCGCGGCTGCCCGAGTGGCGACTTCGTCGATCCACTCGCCGAGGTGGGACTTGGAGATGCCGCCGAAGCGGGCAAAGGTGGCGAAGAACTGATCGTGTGCGCTGAAGCCGGTACTGGGGACGAAGGAGCGCATCGAGAAGCTGTCGACGAGCGCGTTGTAGAGGTGCTGGGCGTCGGGAGCCGGAGGAAAAGCCGCGTCGGCACGGACGTTGCCCTCGGCGCAGACGGGCTGCGGTGGAAGGCTGCGGGTGGTTCCGATATTTTTCACCAGGCTGAGCGTCCGGGGATCGACGCAGAGCAGGTCGGCGCGGGCGTCATCGAGAAAGGTCTCGGCGTAGACGGCGCCGCTGAGATGCATGTGGAGGTCGGCGCCTTTGGGCATGCGGGCCAGAAAGGCACGGAGTTCGATCGGGCTCTCCCGGGCGGCATTAAAGGCGCGGACGGCACGGGCTTCCTGCTCGCCGGCGGCGGCGGGGAGACGGTGTTGCTGGCGCGATGTCGTCGTCGGCTGCGCTTGCCCTCCAAACATCGGCGCGGGGACGGGCAAGGTGCACAGCAAAACAGCTGTCGTGTGCGTAAGTCTGCGGAACATGCGGAGGTCCTTGACGATCAGGTCTCTCCGAGCATAGCGCGAAGGTCTCCCCTCGAGGGGAGGACACCGGGGCGTGGCGGTGGACCGCGCGCAACAACAGATCGCGGGTAGTGGGTTAGTTGAATTCACAGATGATAACGGACATTATCATGCGTGGAATCTAACCATGAATTGCCCGATGAGTGAGTTGGCGATTTGTCACCAACTAGAGGAAAGGGGATCAACCGGCGAGGGACGAAACCATAAAGTTCTGGCCTATTCTTATTTGTTCGCTATATTTGATAAAATGAGGGAGCATAGGTATCTCGGCGAGTTCGAACTGATTCTTTTGTTGACGATTATTGGCTTGGGCGACGATGCCTATGGTGTTCCTCTGTCCCGAGAGCTCTCGCAGCTGCGTGGCAGGAATGTGTCGATAGGAAGCGTCTATGCGGCGCTGGACCGGCTCGAGTTGAAGGGGCTCATTACGTCCAGCCTCGGCGAATCCAGTCCCGAGCGAGGCGGTAGAGCGAAACGATATTTCCGCGTCACTGAAGAGGGCCTTCTATCCGTGAAGGAGACGCGCCGGGTCCTAACCAAGCTTTGGAAGGTACTGCCATCTACAGGAGGTGATCTTGTATGAGGACAACCAAGTCCGTTGCGTTTGCTAGCTGGATGTTGGTGCATCTCCCTTTGGGATCGCATAACGAGGCACTTGCCGGCGACCTGTTGGAAGCGTTCCACTCTGGCCGCTCCGCGATGTGGTATCGGCGCCAGGTTTTGGCCGCGATTGCAATTGGAGCAATCGACGCGACCCATGCATCCGCCGTGATCCTGGCCTTTTCCGCTACATGGACCATGCTCTATCCAGCATGGAGATTGATCGTCAGTGATGTCATGGGCCACTCATTGCCCGATAGATGGTTATTGCTCGCGTGGCCCTATTCTTCATTGGCACAGATCGGCTACGGGGTAGTTCCCGCCAATGGAAGTCTCGCGTTGTGCCAGCTTAAGGAGGCGTCCCACACCTTGGTTCTGAAAGCGGGGAAGCACGCCCACGCGATGGGAGTGCGTCCGCTTCGCATCGGCGGTGTGAAACGAGAGAGCGAAGCCTGCCAGGTCTTCTCCATCGAAGGCTCCAAGCACATGGCCGATATACCGGCTGGCGATCACGAGAATAGCGCTTGAATCCACGTCCGCCTGGCTATAGCCCCACACCGTGCGCTGCAGCCCCACCGCGGCTGTCAGGTCTTCGAATCGGCTGAGAGGCCGGATATCCACGGCACCGTTCATGAACACTCCGCGGAGCTCTTGATGGTAACGACCGGGGGCCCACCGACCCTGGAACAAGTGTTGCAGACCGCAGATCGGCTAGTCATGCGCACGCCGCTACTCTAGGTATTCGAAAGTGCGGTGTCAACCTGATCAGGGATACCTGACAGAAATAGTTTCAGGTTGATGACCTGGGCGTCGTGCATTAGTATTCCGGAATACTGCTATGACAGCTGGAGCTCGGCGCGTGGAAACTAGCGGGACGAAGCGGACGTAGTGCAACGTATGTTGTCATTCTTTACGCCGCTCTCGTTTAGTTCTGTGACGGTCGCTTTTCGCTTGCCCTTTGCTCTTTAGGGACACACGATCCTAACCGCCGTTCGGCGTTGGAGAACTCATGGAAGAGAGCAGAGAACTTCCTGGCAAGGTGTTGCACGGCGCGCCATGGATGATAATGGTGCGTTTGTGTGCGTTGGCCGGGTTTATTGCGTCGGCCGGCACAAAGCTGCACTGCCAGTCCTTCACTATCGAACAGGTGATGGATACGCCGTTTCCCTCCGAGTTGACGGCCTCGGCTCATGGCGCGACGATCGCCTGGCTTTTCGATGAGCGCGGGGAACGAAACGTCTGGGTAGCTGAGGGACCGGCGTTTGTTCCGCATCAGGCGACCCACTACGCGGGAGATACCGGCCAGCCAATTGCATCGGTGCGTCTCACGCCAGACGGGAAGACGGTTCTGTTTGTGCGTGGCAGTGAGTGGAATGGAGTAGGGAGGCCCGCCAACCCCGCTGGTGAGCCACAACAGCCAGCGCAGCAGGTATGGGCCGTACCCGCAAGCGGCGGCGAACCGAAGCTGATCGGAGAAATGGGCTGTGCACCTGAGGGCTGTGAGGACATCGAGATTTCGCCCAATGGCAAATACGCTGTGTGGGCCGCCAAACACCAGCTTTGGATTGCCGATCTGTCAAATTTTGAAACCCAGAGCAAGGCCCTTATGCTTACGGATGAGCGCGGTGAGCCATCCGCGCCCGTGTGGTCGCCGGACGGCAGCAAGCTCGCATACGCGCTCAGCCGCGGAGATCACGCCTTCATTGTGGTAGCCGCGCTCAACGGTGGGAAGCTGGCGAAGCTCAGCTATATTGCGCCTTCTGTTGACGAGGACAGACAACCGAGGTGGTCGCCTGATGGGCAGCACCTTGCGTTCATCAGAGTTCCTGGGCCTATGAACCGGCGTCCCATGATCCCGGAGCGGCCGATGCCCTGGAGCATCTGGGTGGCCGATGGGCAGACGCTTCAAACGCATCAGATCTGGCACAGCGGCAGCACCTCGCGCGATTCGCTTCCGGTCTTTGCTGACACATCGTTCTTCTATGCTGCTAAAAACCGCATCCTGTTTGATTCGGAGCAGGACGGATGGGGCCATTTGTATTCCATGGACGCTGCCGGGGTGGCAATCCAACCTTGCTCACTCCAGGGGACTTCGACATTGAAGATGTCTCCCTGAGTGCGGATAAGCGAACAGTCCTGTATTCATCAAACCAGGACGATATCGACCGCCGCCACCTATGGAGTGTGGAGGTGGCGGGCGGCGCGCCGCGATCTCTCACCCATGGTGCAAGCATCGAATGGACACCGACGCAAACCGGTGACGGCGGCGCCCTGGTATGCCTTGGGTCAGGAGCAACCACCCCCGCGATGGTTTACCGGCTCTCGGAAGGAAAGCGCATTCTGCTGACCGGAGCGCAGATGCCGAAGGACTTTCCCGAGAAGCAGCTTGTGGTTCCCCGGCAGGTAATCTTCAAGAGCGACGATGGGCTGACGATCCACGGGCAACTCTTTGCACCGAGCAATCAGGCCAAAGCAAGCCCCGCGCTGATCTACGTGCATGGTGGCCCTTCGCGGCAGATGCTTCTGGGCTTCCATTACATGGACTACTACCACTACGCCTATGCGATGAATGAGTACCTGGCAAGCCTCGGGTATACCGTGCTATCGGTTAATTACAGGCTCGGAGTCATGTATGGGCACGACTTCCGCGACGCGAAGAATGCGGGATGGAGAGGCTCGTCGGAGTATCGCGATGTGCTCGCAGGAGCACAGTATCTGCGGGGTCTGCCGACCGTCGATGCAAAACGCATCGGCATCTGGGGCGGTTCTTATGGCGGCCTGCTCACCGCGCTCGCCCTGGCGCGGAACTCCGATAGCTTTGCTGCCGGAGTCGACTTCCACGGTGTGCATGACTGGAGCGCTCTGTTGAGGCAGGGAACGTGGGGGGGTGATGCCAATGCGCCTGACTACCAGGAAGCGCTGAAGCTCGCGTGGGAGTCATCACCGGACGCTTCCATCGACCACTGGAAGTCGCCGGTTCTGCTCATACAGGGCGATGACGATCGCAACGTGCCTTTCAATCAAATGACGGATTTGGTTCAGCGTCTACGAGGGCATGATGTTGCCTTCGAGCAGGTGGTCTGGCCCGACGAGATCCACGTCTTTCTGCTGTACCGGCATTTCATCGAAGGCTATAAAGCAACAGCGGCGTTTTTCCAGGAGCATTTAGGACCGGCAGGAACGGCGGGAGTTTCGCGCTGAATTACCAGGCCAGCGCGCCCGTCTCCGCAGAAGCTGTGGGTCTGCCTCTGCAGCCTGGGTTGGCTCGGGAACTCACCGCTGGCGACGGCTTCGCGATCATTGCTGGCTCGGTCATCGGTTCAGGCATTTTTCTCGTCCCGGGCGCGATCGCCTTAAATCTGCGTTCCCTGCCAGAAGTGATAGCGGTTTGGTTAATTGGAGGCCTGCTGAGCTTCTTCGGCGCGCTGTCGTTAGCGGAGCTTGGTTCCATGTTCCCCGGTGCCGGTGGCCTCTATGTCTACTTGCGGGAAGCCTATGGCGGAGCAACGGCCTTCCTCTACGGCTGGGGCCTTTTGGTGATCATCCAGACAGGAAGCATCGCCACTCTTGCCGCGGGATTCGCGCTTTATCTTTCGCAATTCCTTCGACTTTCCATGTTCGGCATGAGGCTGCTCGCCGCAGGGGCAGTGGTGGTTTTGACTGCGGTCAATCTGCTGAGCCTTCGACACGCCAAGCGTGTTCAGAACCTCGGCACGAGGGCGAAGTTCCTCGGTCTTTTCGCGTTAGCAGTGTTTTTGTTTTCGCGAACGCAGCCCACTCTGCTTATTGCCAATTGGCAGGTTCACGGGCATTCCGGTGTGCTGGAATCTGGTGTTGCGCTCATTGCTGTGCTTTGGGCTTATGAGGGCTGGCACGTGGTGTCGTTTACGGCTGCTGAGTTTCGCACGCCACAACGGGGATCTGCCGCGTAGTCTGATCTGGGGAACAGTGACGATCGCAGGCGTTTATCTGACGCTGAACCTCGCTTACTACGGAGTCGTGTCGCCATCCACGATCGCTGGGACGGCCAGCGCCGCAGCCGCTGCAATGCAAGACACGAGGGGATCCGGAGCCCTCCGCTTTGTCTCTTTTCTCATCCTGACTTCGATCATCGTGTCGATGAACGGCATGATTCTCACCGGCCCCCGGGTTTATTACGCGATGGCTCGGGACCGGATCTTCTTCGACGCACTGGGACGAGCCAACGCCCGTGAGGTGCCGGTTCCGGCCATCCTCGTACAGGGCACGTGGGCCTCGATCCTCAGCCTGGCCGGCAACTTCGAGCAGCTCTTCACGTGGGTCGTCTTCACAGCTTGGGTTTTTTACGGACTGGCCGTGGGCGGCGTCATCGTCCTGCGAATCAGAAGACCCGCACAGCCGCGCCCTTTCCGAACTCCGGCATACCCGGTGGTCCCGCTGCTTTTTGAGCCGCCGCAGCGGTGATTGTCTGCAGCACAATGCGAGCGCGCGTCTGCATGCCGCGATTGGCGCGGCGGCAATCCTGCTCGGCATGCCAGTGTATGCGATTTTCCGGTGGCGACGAGCGCATGGTCCGGACACATCTAACGCCCCAAATAGAGGCTGAAGGAGCCGCGCCACTGGAGCTCACGCGCAGAACTAAGAATTGACAGTGCGATTCCGTTTGGCCGATGCTGCACTATGCCAAAAAGCCCCCGAAGAAAGAAGAGTTCCGCTCCTGTTCCAGTGAAGCTCGGAATGGAAGAACTCACGCCGCGGCGAAGGGAGCTGATCCGGCCGGTCATTGAGAACCCGCGCGAATTTGTGTTGCTCAGCGTGCGCGCAGCTGCAGCCCGGCTGAACACCGATCCCGCCACGATGGTGCGGGTCGTGCAACGGATAGGCTTTGAGAGCTATCGAGCCTTTCAGAACTACCTGCACGACCTCTCGATTGCGAACGCAACCTCGCTCGACGGATTGGAGCAGAACACAAAGCCGAATATACCCGCGTACCTCGCCGCCATGATTCAGCAGGACATAAGAAACCTGAACGCGGTGCGGGCCACATTGGATGCGCAGCGGCTAAGCGCGTTCGCGAAGCGAGTCCACGCCGCGAAGCGCATCCTGTTGATAGGCGGCGACCTCGCGCAAAACGTGGTGCATCACCTCGAGTATCACCTCGCGATTATCGGCATACCTGCATATGTGGCGACGACAACTGGGCGCAGCGTGCATCTGACGCGGTCATTTGGTAAGGGCGACCTGGTGATTGCGGTCAGCTTCAGAAAGGGTCTGCGGCAAACGGTGGAGGGCATGCAGCGCACGCGCAAGAATGGCGCGTACACCGTGGGGATTACCGGCACGCATGTGTCTCCCATCGCACGCTACGCCGATGAGTACTTCGTCGCTCCGGTGGAGAGCAACTCGTTCATCGACTCCTATGTGGCGCCTATCGCTCTGGTGAACACCATGCTGGTCGCATGTGCGAACTACAATCGCGAAGCTAGCCTGGTGTCTCTCCGGGAGGCCGCGCAGGAGCAACGGAGCGGATTCCGCTGGTTCGAAGCCGAGTAGATATTGGTCCCCTTACGCCACGAGCGCCGACTGCTGGTGCATGAGATCCTCGTCGTTGAGAGGGTGTTTGCGTATCAGGTAGAACGCCGTAACCGCAATCGTGGTCGCAAGGCCGAAGCCAAACTCAGTGGTGACGTAGAGAGCCTTCCTGTCCGGCCTCGTGAGGGCGTCGAAGATGGCCTGGATGAAGAGATTGTGGCTGGCATGAAGCACGGCACACGGCCACAGGCTCCGCGATCGTAGACGTAACCAGCCAAGAAGAAATGCCGTTGCGATCACCATCATCGTGAAGCAGATCAGCGCGTAGAGCTTCGGCGTGCCGGAGTTGTAATCGGCTAGCAGCAGCGCCGGGTAGTGCCACAGGGCCCAGATACAACCGCTGATCAGACAGCCCCCCGAGAACCCGAACCGGCCGATGAGACGCGGCAACAGGAAGCCCCGCCATCCGATCTCTTCGCCCAGGGCTGAGGCCAGACTACGAACCAGCCCAAACGTCGCGAAGACGATAATGGACAGAAGAGCAGCCACACCTGGCGATCTGGGCATGGCATAGGACTCGGCCGCGGCGTCGGCAAGGACGCCGAACCCCAGCGAGTGCGGAACGAAGATCCAGCAGGCAACATACACCGGTGTCGCATAGAAGACCGGCAGTAGATAGGCAAGCCCCTCATAACGGGCCGGACGCCAGCTCCAGCCAAGCGTAGCCGGATCAATCTTCAGCAGTCTGCACGTGGCGAACGCCGCCAGTGCGGGCATCCACATCAGGACGCCTGTCACCAGTCCTCCACCAATTCCCAAATGATGAGCGTGGATGATGAGCACGTAGGGCGCGCTGCTGAACAGCAACGCTAAAACAATAAATGTAACGATTGGTCGAAGCTGAGTCTTCATTGCTAGCAGCTTAACTCGTTAGCAACAGGCGTTGCACGATTCTTTTGAGCTGTACGCGGAAGGCGCTCACGAGCGGGAATGTGCTCCTCCGCCGGCTTCGCGCCATAGCTTCTGTTTAGGTAAGCGGCGGCAGGCGGAAGGCGCACGCTTCATCGGGCGAAGTCCAGAACCTCCGTTCCCCGATTTGGACCAAATTCCCGCTTGACAGTATCGCCTAACGAGCGGAGACTTGAGCGCATCCCGTCGCTGATGCTGCAACGTCTGTTGCGTTCTGCTGGCCGATGGTGCACCCGGGCGCTAATCGTGGAGACTGATGTGAACGTAGAACGAATTCTTGCGTCATCTATCAGAACCGCTGCATTTGTAACAGCGTTCACGCTTGGAAGCACTTCGCACAGCCAAATTCCTCGTGCGAAGCTCCTTGCCCCTTCGACGAAGCCTACGCCCAATGCGCCAGTCCAGCCCCCTTCCCGGACGCAGTCTCAACCACAACTAACGGCCGAGGATCTAGGCGCTTTTCTGGACGGTTTCGTGCCGTTTGAACTGGAGCGCGAGAACATCGCAGGCGCGGTGGTCCTTGTCGTAAAGGATGGCCACATCCTTTATCAGAAAGGGTACGGCTATGCGGATGTGAATAAGCAGGTTCCGGTTAGCGCCGATCAGACGCTCTTTCGCCCTGGGTCCATTTCTAAGCTATTCACGTGGACTGCTGTGATGCAACTCGTGCAAGCCGGCAAGATCGACCTGCATGCGGACATCAACCAATATCTCGACTTCAGAATTCCCGCGGTCTATCCGCAGCCGATAACGATGTGGAACCTAATGACCCACACCCCGGTTTCGAAGAGGCAATAAAGGACCTGATTGCAGGAGGCGATAAGGAGCCGTTCACACTTCGCGACTATCTTATCCAGCATATGCCCGAGCGCGTGTATCCGCCCGGGACCCTACCCGCTTACTCCAACTACGGCGCCGGCCTCGCCGGGTACATCGTGCAGCGTGTGTCGGGAATGCCGTTCGACGACTACGTTGAGAAGAACATTTTCACGCCGCTGGCTATGACCCACAGCACCTTCAGGGAGCCTGTGCCTAGCACGCTGCAGCCCCTGCTCTCATTGGGGTATCCCTTAGGAAGCGGACCCGCCAAGCCGTTTGAGATCCTCTCCCCGGAGCCGGCAGGCAGTTTAACAATCTCCGCAACTGACATGGCTCACTTCATGCTCGCGCAGTTACAGGGTGGACAGTACAACGGCGCCAGCATCCTTAATCCCAGCACCACCGCTCTGATGCATTCTCCTCAGTTTGCGGTCGACCCGGCCTTACCGCACATGTGCCTGGGGTTCTACGAAGAAACGCGGAACGGTCACCGGATCATTGGGCATGCGGGCGATCTGCAGTACTTCCACAGCGATCTTCACCTCATGCAGGACCAGAATCTAGGGTTCTTCGTCTCCTACAACAGCGCCGGCCGAGGCGAGATAAGTCCGCGTATGGCGTTGTTCCAGGCATTCCTTGATCGCTACTTCCCGTACACCGTTCCTCCAGCCAACTCGCAAGCCAATGCGGTGCATGACGCGCAATTTGTGGCGGGCCAGTACATCGGCAGCCGCCGCCCCGTGACCAACATCCTCAGCTTATTCGGCCTTCTTGGAAACCTCACCGTCGTTCCCGGCAAGGACGGAAGCATCACTGTGAAAGGTTTCAAGAGTGCGAATCAGGTGCCAAAGAGCTATCTAGAGATCGGACCGCTTCTATACCGAGAAAAGAACGGGCAAGACCTGGTCGCGTTTACACGGGACTATAACAATCGGCTCACGCTCTCGATGGATTTCCCGTTCATGGCATATACCAGGGTTTATCTTGCAGATAACAAGGGATGGAACTTCTTTCTGCTTGGGTTTGTAGCGGCGGTGTGCCTCGCGACACTTATCTGGTGGCCTCTGTCCATCTGGGTGCGCCGTCATTACACGTATCCTCTTAAGCTGAACAACCTGGAACGCGGGCTGCGCCGGGCGATCCGAATCGTGGTGATTCTTGATCTCGCATTTCTCCTTGCCTGGGTAGCGCTTCTCGCGAGTTTCGGGGGCAGCCCACTGCTGACCGCGAGCCTCGATCCGGCGTTGCGCCTGATCCAGATCGTTGGTTGGCTTGGATCCGTGGGAACCCTGCTCGTTCTGTATGCGGTGATCAGGCTGTGGCGTGCGACAGGGGAGTGGTGGGTCTCACGCGTTGGCAATGTCGTGATTGCTGTGGCCGCCGTATGCTTCTCGTGGTTCCTACTGCACTGGCACCTGCTTCACCCTAGCCTCAGGTTCTGATGTGCGCCGGTTATTTATCGTTCACGCCTGGTTCGAAGCTAGCTGAGTGCCTGATTGGGTGGAGGTCTTATGACGAATGTTGCATCATCTCTTCGGCCTACACTGTTCGGACGCCGTGGCTGGCTTATTCGTGGTGTGCGGAGCCTGTCATTCGTCTTTGTATCCGTCCTCCTCTGCTGGTCGTCAGGGCTGTCTGCGCAGACGTCACCCAAATCGCAGCAAGGGACAGCTCAGCAGAAGAGTTTCTACCGCGTGACAGAGTTCATGATTCCGATGCGGGATGGAGTGCACCTTCAAACGGTTGTCATTCGCAAGAGCGGCCGAACGCAGCCACTGCCGATTCTCGTTACGAGAACACCGTATGGCATACCCACACAGCAAACCTTCGACGAAGGCGCGGCGATCGGGGGCGCCGATTGGGTGCCCGCAAGCTGGAAGGAGCTGGCCGCTGACGGCTACATCTTCGTCCTCCAGAACCTGCGGGGCCGCTTCAAATCGGAGGGGGTTTTCCTCCTGACTTCGCAATATGATCCGCATGACCCCAAGCAAGCGAACGAGACGAATGACGCATACGACACCATCGATTGGCTGATCAGGAATTTGCAAAACAACAACGGCAAAGTAGGGGTATATGGCATCTCGTACAGCGGACTGACCGCGGGTCTCACACTGCTGCATCCGCACCCCGCGCTTAAGGCGATCAGCGAGCAGGCCTCGCCCGTCGACCAGTGGATGAATGACGACATGCACCGCTATGGCGCGCTGCGCGAAAGCTATGCTTTCGAGTACTCTGTCATGGAAGAGGCGGACAAAAACAAGAATACAAAGTTCGACTTCAATACCTATGACACGTATGAGTGGTATCTAAGGCTTGGGCCTTTGACGGAGGCCAATACGAAGTTCCTGCATGGCACAATTCCTTTCTGGAACGACATCATGGAACACCCCGATTATGACGAGTTCTGGAAAAAGGAAGCATGGGTGGATCAACTTCATAGCTCCACTGTGCCTAACCTGAACGTCGCCGGATTCTGGGATCAGGAAGATCCGTGGGGACCGTGGCAGATCTTTCGTCACGCCGAAGAGCATGACCCGGGCCATACGAACTTCATTGTTGCCGGCCCCTGGTTTCATGGCGAATGGGCCAGAGCGGAGGGAGACAGTATTGGCCTTGTGCCGTTCGGCAACCACAAGACCTCGCTCGAGTTTCGCGAGAACATCGAAGCGCCATTCTTTCGCTACTACCTTCACGGAAAGGGTGAGAAGCCTGCGTGGCAGGCGAGTACCTTCCAGACCGGCTCAAACGAGTGGCACACCTATCCCAGTTGGCCGCCGAAGAATGCGAAGCCGACGAACCTGTATCTCCACGCTGACGGAACCCTCTCTTTCGCTTCGGACGAAAGTACCGAGGCACAGTTTCGCGAGTTTGTCTCCGATCCGGCTAATCCTGTACCGTATCGTGCTCGCCCCATCTCTCCCACATATCCTGGGCCAGATTGGAGGACCTGGGAGGTCGCGGATCAACGCTTTGTGGATCACCGTCCCGATGTCTTGAGCTTCACCAGCGAGCAGCTCGACCACGACGTCGTGATCACCGGGCCCGTGGCGGCCGAGTTATTCGCGTCAACCTCCGGCACTGATTCCGACTTCATTGTGAAGCTGATCGATGTCTATCCGCAATCCGGGCAGAGCGTTGCGAAGGGGATTCAGAATTCTTCGTATGCGGATTCGATGAACGGCTACGAGCTGCCCATCGCGATGGAAGTACGTCGCGGCCGTTATCTCCACAGTTACGAGAACCCGGAGCCGCTGACGCCGAATACTCCGCAGGGTTGGAGCATCCCGCTGCGCGATCATGACCACGTTTTCCTGAAGAGTCATCGCATCATGGTGCAGGTGCAATCGACGTGGTTTCCCGTGATCGACCGCAACCCGCAAAAGTTTGTACGAAGCATCTATCAGGCCAGCGTCGCTGATTACGTTCCGGCAACACAGAGGATCTACTGCTCGAAGGAACTACCCTCCCACATTGTCCTTCCCCTGATGCCTTAGCAGCGCGATCTACAAGAGGTCAGTCTTATTGGTTTTTGTAGTTGGGAATGGCGGCACCGTTGGCGTCGGCAAAGGATGTGCCTTCAGCTGATCGAGTACGGTCTGTACGGCCTTTTCAAGTTGCTGATCATGAACTTTCCTCCACTCGGCCGAATCGATGGGCACTTCGACATCGGGCGGGACCCCTTCATTCTCAATGCCCCACTTTCCTTCTTTGCTGAAGAAGGCGAGGCTCGGCGCAGTAATCATGCCTCCATCAATCAGAGGCGGATAGCCTGTGATTCCGACCTCACCACCCCAGGTCCGTTCTCCAATGAGAGTTCCTACGTCAGCATGGTGGAAGAACCATGGGATAAGGTCTCCGCCAGATCCCGCGTATTCGTTGATGAGCATCGCCTTGGGTCCGAAGATAGCCTCTCCTGGTTCGGTTGGGACTTCACCGTTGGGCGTGTACCAGTAATTCCAGAGCTTTCGTTGCAGATATTGGATGATGTAGTCCGCGGCCTGGCCGCCGCTGTTATACCGGTCGTCGAGAATCACTCCCTCTTTTCCACCTGCGCAAAGAAATAGCGGTTGAAAGACGTGTAGCCGGCCTGCGCCGTATTGGGTAGATATACATAAGCGACCTTTCCACCGCTCATCTGGTCGACCTTGTGAAGATTGCTGATGATCCAGTTGCGGCCGCGCAGCGCTGTTTCGCCGGAGATCGGGACGACCGTGATCTGGTGCGCATCGGAGCCGTTCGGGTTTGAGCCCACTGTGAGCATCACTTGTTGACCGACCGTATTGACGAAGTAACTGTACACATTGTCGGTGCTGTGCAACTCCCGACCGTTCACAGCAAGCAGATAGTCACCTTCTTTGACTGCGATGCCCGGTTCCGTCAATGGAGCCTGTAGCCCCGGGTTCCAGTTTTCACCGCTGTAGATCGTCTGGAAGCGATAGCGCCGTTGTCGACGCTGTAATCCGCTCCTAGAAAGCCAACAGCCGTGGGTGCAGGTCCCGGGACATCACCGCCGTCCACGAAGGTATGTCCCGTCGATAGCTTTCCAAGCATCTCCCGGAAAAGATAGCTCAGATCTTCCCGGCTTGCGACACCGGCGAAATAACGGCGGTATTCCTTTCAGCAGCTTCCAGACTCAGACCGGTGTAGTTGGACGCGTAGAAGTAATCGCGCTCCAGCCGCCATACTTCGTTATACATCTGCTTCCACTCTGCGGCTGGCACTCTCCAGACCTGCATCGCGTCCATGTTCAGAAGTCCCTCGCCTGGCTTCACCGGCGCCGCGGTAGAGGCGATGCCCCATTTCTGGCCTGCTGATACAGGATTTCTCCCCGTCGAGCGGGGTGCTCGCCTTTCCTACCTCATCCAGCAGTATGGTCGCCTTTCTGGTGGCAAGGGTGAACTTGATCAACTTGGAGGAATGCTGAGAAGGCGTCTCCTGCACAAGATATATCTCTCCCGCCTTGCCCGCCTGTAAGTCCGGGAAGTTTGCTGCGGGAATGGGAGACTCAGAATGCGTTGTCCAACGTGATCGAGATCGATCTGGACCGAAATCACCTCGGCGTTCTTTGGTGTGCCTGCGGTAGCGCCCTCCGTTGCTTCGGGCTTCGCGGCAGCCACTGCGGTCTCTTCGTCGCTCTTCGGCGCGAGAGGGATATGGCGTTCTTGCGAAGCACAGTCACGTAGACGCTGCGAGTCGCCTCGCTGGTGTTGCTTGCTCATGTCCAGCCTGAAGCTACCCGACCCGGTGTTGGTGCTTGCCGTGAAGAAGAGATGTTTGCCGCTTTTGTCGAAGATGGCATGCTCGTTGTCACTGAGTCCGTCGGTGATCTGGCTTGCCTTTGCGTCCTCTGGTGAACAGACAAAGACTGCCCGCTTGCGATTTCTCAGAAGCTTTGTATATGCGATCCAGCGGCTATCGGGTGACCACGATGGATCCAGTCCAGAACTGAAGTTGAAATAGGTATCGGTATCGATCTTGACGGGAGTGGGATGATCGAGATCGACGTACCAGACATTCAGCCGTTTATCGAGGTACGTAAGTTTGCGACTGTCCGGCGATCACTTCAGTCCGAAAAAAATGATGGAGGCGTTCCCAGACCAATGGAACGTGTCGCACTCATACCATTCTGGTCCTTGATATGCAATGCATACTCCCCGGATTCGTCGGAGAAGTATGCGATCGATCTTCCATCGGCGACCATGCTGGAGAGCGATCGGCCACCCCGGGCGAACTCGTGATGTTGCGAATGCTGCCGTTTTCCAACAGTACAGTGAGAATTTCTCCATGCGCCTCGAACACCGCGCGCGCGCCTGTAGGAGAGATCCCGGCATTCATTACATGATTCGCAATTTTTCTCGAACTGCGGCCGGAGCTCCGGGAAGTCACCCGTGATTGTGACAGGCACCTGATGTTCCTGGGCGCTCGCCAGGTCATAGAGATGCAGGGAACCAAACTGCTCGTAGACGATAGCGCCGAACGTCGCCGGGGCCGACATTATGTCCATGCCGGAGTTTGGAAGGGCCCGAGAGACCGTTCTTTTTCCGAGGTCATAAGCGTAGAGCGAGATTGGCTCGGACGAGCGGAAAGGAAGAGATCTTGTTGCCGACCCACATGGGGTTGAAGTCCGTCGCGTTTTCGTGTGGTACCTTCGCCACGCTGGAATCGGCCATGTTGGCGATCCATATCGGGGAGGCAAGCCCCCCGTGATAATGCGCCCAATAGGCGTGCACAAAAGCTGTCACCTCCGCCGAAGAAGATCTCACGTGGAAGAGGGGTATAAGCTAGATAACTGCCGTCAGGCGAGTACGACGCCTCATAACCCATGGGCAACGGAAGAGGCTTTGCGTAGCCTCCGTCGAAGGAAATCGTGTAGAGCTGCTTGTAACGGTCGGAGAAGCTGTCACGGAGCGATTGGAAGAGGATGTTCTTTCCATCCGGGGTCCAACCTTCTACCCTCTACCCGATCGAATCCGGGACTGAAAGTGAGTTGGCGCGGCTGTCCCCCTCGGCTGGCATGACATAGACATTTGGGTTTCCATTATAGCGACCAGTGAAGGCGATGCATTTGCCATCTGGTGAGAACTTCGGATTGGATTCTGCGCCAGCCCCACTCGTCATTTTGTGGCAGCACCGCCCTTGCGATCCACACTCCACAGATATCCGCCGTACGCGAAGACGATGCGGGTAGCGTTGAGCGTTGGCTGTGGCATTAGAAGCGGCTGGTCACTTTGCGCTTGGGCCCCGGTAGCAACGAAAAGCGCGGCAGCGATCGGGAGTAGTGCTTTAACATTTCTGCCCTCATTGGAGAACCTGCGCACGTGAGAAACCAACAGAAAACGCAAGATGCTAGGGCACGCTGAGACAGCGCGAAGAGCACGGCGCGTAGTCAGGCGAGGCCTCCGGGAAGAAGCAGACCGGTGCAGTGGAACATCCGTTACACCCGGAGATCGTCAGTCTGAACCTATATCTGCCCGATGTCAACAGAGTTCCTGTTTAGGTAGTGTCCTAATTTGGTTTGGGACGCTGGCCCTAGTCACGGCGTTCCTAGGTATGGCGGTTGTATCCGCTTGGACCTACTCTGGTGAACCCACCGCTCTTGCCGTATTCAAATCCGTAGCACCACGTCGTTTCGTGAGGGGATCGGGTCAGGTCCTCTCCAGAAGCAAACACATCCTCGTAGACAATCTGGCCGTATATGATGACCCACCGGTCAGTGGGTTTCAGTTTCCCTTCCTTTTCCGCATCAAGCCGCAAGCTGCGGGGCCTAACAGTCTTTCCGATGGGAAAGCTATCACTTGCAACGATGAAGTCGCCCATTCGAGATGCGGTTTGTTGCTCATAGTGGGCAGGCCAGGAGAGATTGTCGGGAGAGTCCACAAAGAGTATCGAATGGCATTGGTTGAGCACCTTGGAGGGCGTCTTGCCGCGATTGATAGCTCCGATCAGGAAGCACAGTTCGCCAACGATCTCCTTGGGCTTGAACTCCTCAACCGTAACTATCATCCACGCTCTCTCCGCATTGATGACGGCCTGAGCGCTCAAAAGAGCGGCTTTAGCGGCATCTTCGGTGGCTGTGGTTTGACGTTCGATAGTCCTCAAGGTCTTGAGGGCCATGAGACCGGCCCATCCCGCGAGAACGGCCAGAAACCAGTTTGGTATGTTTGCCGGGGCGTAGAGTTCATGCCATTGGTACGGCTGGCGACCGCTGTCCTTTTTCTTTATGGGGGGAGCTTTATCTACTTGGATAGTCGGGGTCAATGGCTGAGCCGAACGGGGCTGTTCCTCAGCGGACTCGGGATTCTGATAGGACTGGCCCCGGTCCCGTGGGATTTGGGGTTTCGCTATGGATACCCCGAAGGCGACAGCGAGAATAGCCAACCAATTCAGCATAATTCCGCAAGTGTACCCCATAAATATCTTGCCTTCGACGTATTCTTGGGGTACAGTAATGACATGGCAAACGTACTCCCAACCGATAAGAAGATCGCAATTATCGGAGCACTCACAGAGGGTTCTTCGATTCGTTCGATTGAGCGCATGACGGGCGTTCACCGCGACACGATCATGCGTCTGGGCGTGAAGGTTGGGCAGGGCTGCACGGCTTTGATGGATGCAAAAATGCGGAATCTCTCCTGCAATCGCTTGGAGTTAGATGAGATTTGGGTTTTGTGGGCAAGAAGGATCGCAACGCGAGAATGGGTGACGATGTGACAGTCGGGAGTGTGTGGACGTTCTGCGCTATTGATGCGGAGACGAAGCTGGTTCCGACATTCAAGGTTGGCCAGCGAGATGCCGCAACTGCGGATGCTTTTATGCGGGACGTGGCAGGCCGGGTGAAAAATCGTATGCAGATTTCGACGGACGGGCTCAGTGCCTATGAGAACGCGATTGAGATGGCTTTCGGCGGGGATGTGGATTACGGACAGATCGTCAAGGTGTACGGCAATGAGGAATCTACCAACAATCGTCGCTATAGCACCTCTGGCGTCATCTCCTCCGATAAGCGGATCGTGGTCGGGTCTCCCGATACGGACCTCATCTCTACCAGCTATGTAGAGCGGCTAAATGCTACCACCCGGCTGCACATGCGCCGTCTCACCCGCCTTACGCTGGCATTTAGCAAGAAGCGCGAGAACTTCGAAGCTGCTGTAGGGCTTCACTTTGCGTTCTACAACTTCGTGAAACGGCACAACACGCTTCGTTGCACTCCAGCGATGGCTGCGGGTGTCGCGGGTTCGGCGTGGAGCGTGGGCGACCTCGTAGAGGCCACATCATAGACATTCAACGATGCGAATTGAATTTACAGTCCGTCTAGATACAGAAGTGAGGCACAGTGTGATGTCCGATTGGATTACGAGGCTGAAAAGGGAAGAAGAAGAGGCTGAGAAGGCTTCGGAGCTGAGCACGAAACGACGTCTCCATGAGGCGAAAGGAATCACGGCGAAAGCGCCTGCGTTTTGGGAGGATTTGGTTGATTGCCTCAAGGATGACGCTTCTCGGCTGAGAGAAGCGTTTCCACAAGACAATGAGCGTCAGTGCTCCGTAGCTTTACGGGGAAACTCGTGTTCCGTTCAAGGGCAAAAGGCACCTTTTACCGTGCTCAATCTAACCTTCAATGTGGATGGAATGTGCATCGATGCCAGGTGGGATTCTGGTGACAGGAAACGAGAACAGCCCACACGGCGTAGTACGAGGTTCAACCTTCGGCTAAATGTGGCGGAAGACCTGTATGTGTCTAACGAAGATCAGACATATACGAATCCTGCACATCTAGCGGAATACCTCATCAAGCGTGTATGCAATATCAAGGATTAGCGGTTCCGGTTTCCGGAATCGCTGCGGGGTTAGTTATGCGTCAATCGGACAACATCAAAGAACTTCAGCGCGTTATTCGCGAACTGCATTATGCGGACTCCACGCACATAAAAAGCGTACCGATTATGGAATCTTTTGACGGACAGACGGTCTGGGATGGCACGGTGGAAGTGTTCCAGCTTCACAGCATCCCAAGGCTGCTCGTGCCTATGCGTGGTCTCACGATACGGATGATCCCGCTACTCCGAAGCGGCATGTGACCGTGCTTCACATGGGTCCGGTGACATCCCCCCAGACTGCTGTCCAAGCAGCCATTATGCAGGAGATTCGAAGTGCCAGAGCCCAAGCCTAAGCCGAAGAAGCCGGGTCGCCCCAAGCTCGCCAAGGGTGAGTCGAAAGCTGCTACGGTGCGGGTGCGGGCAACTCCGGATGAATTGAAGGCGTATGGGAAGATGGCCAAAGCCAGCAAGCAGACACTATCCGAGTGGATACGTGGGACGCTCAATGCGGCAACCCAAATTCCGGATTCCGGAAACGGAGACTCAAAATGAGTGAAGACGAAAAGGCTTGTCAGATTGGCGTGGCGGTTTTGGCGTTACATGCTGCCAAGGTTGAGCTCGCACATTTTGAAGAGAAAATACAGTCGGTGATGACTGCCTATGCTGCTGCTGTGGACGCCGAGGCGCGAGGAAAACTGAGCGCCGTCTCCGATCAAATCTCGTTAGATGGCAAACGCTCAGCATCCCATCTCGTGAACGAGAAGCAGCTTGCCGAATTGCTGCAATCGCAGGATTCTGCCAAGAAACGGGTGGAGCAATCGACAAATCAGCTCATGCGATTGGGGATCACGACACTGTGACCCAAAAATTCAAATTAGGACACTACCCCTGTTTACGACAGGATTGTCGGCGTAATTGCGATGCTCAGCGTAGAAAACCTAGGTGCGGCGTTTGTTGCAAAGTCGCGCCATGACGCCTGATAGCATCTTGGTCCGACGAGAAATAACTTGACATACCGCTTGCGCCGAATCGATTCTCGCAATAGTGATCACCCGGCCCCCAAAAGCGTCCCGCTCAGATCGCGGGCGACGGGAAGGCGGGTCGTAAAGCCCGTCGGGAAGGGAAGAGTGCGGATACCGATGATTGTGAGATTAGTCACAGCCCAGTCTTAATGCTGCTCGCACTCTCGGGCGCGACTGCTGTAGCTCAGCAGCAGGCAGATATGTCCTCCCTCGACGGCTACATCCAGACTTCGATGAAGGACTGGGATGTTCCCGGAGTCGCTATCGGCATCGTACAGGGCAGCGCACCCATGTACCTTAAGGGATTCGGCGTTCGCAATGTACAGACACGCCAGCCCGTAACTCCCGATACGTTGTTTGATATCGGCTCCTGCACAAAGGCCTTCACGTCAGCGTCGCTTGCAATGCTGGTCGACGAAGGCAAGGTGGACTGGGACGACAGGGTAGAAAAATCGATTCCATCCTTCCACCTGTCTGATCCCGACTCTGATGAAAACGTGACCCTGCGCGATCTCCTGACGCATCGGACGGGCTTACCGGGTGCGGACCTTATCTGGTACGGCACATCGATTTCGCGCGAAGAGATCGTGCGCCGCGCTGCGTTCATCCATCCGTCGGCCGGGTTTCGCACGCTCTTCCAATATCAAAACGTGATGTACGTCGCACTGGGCCTTGCTGTGGGACGTGAGTCCGGAGGCACTTGGGAGAATTTTGTGAAACAGCGCATCTTCCAGCCCCTCGGTATGACCGAGTCCGATACCAGCTCTACCGATGCTCAGACGTCACCCGACTACGCGAGTCCTCACCTGTTGCACGATAAACACATTGAGGTGATCCCGTGGAGAAATATCGACAACGCCGGTCCCGCGGGCTCCATCAACTCCAGCGTTCGCGACATGGCTAAGTGGATCGCGCTGCAACTGAATGACGGCGTCTTCGAGGGTAAGCGCCTGATCTCCGCGAAGAGCATGCAGGAGATGCACCGGCCCCAGATCGTCGTTCCGCCGGGCGAGGTGCAAACCGAGTTTTTTCCGGATTCCATGCAGTTGACCTACGGCCTCGGCTGGTTCGTTCAGGACTATCGGGGGCATCAACTGATCTTGCATCCGGGCGACATTGATGGCTTCGAGGCGCTCACCGTTCTCATCCCGGAGATCCACACCGGCTATGAGGTGCTGGTAAACGTTGGTGGCAGCTCTTATCGCCAGGCACTCGGCTATCACATCGCCGACATGCTTTTGCATTTGCCCGAGCAGGATTGGAGCGCTCATTTCAAGCAGAACGATACAGAGGCTCACGAGCAGGAGCAGGCGCAGATAGCAAAATGGGAGTCGAGACGAAACCGCGATACCCATCCATCCCACGACCTAAGCGCCTACGCTGCCGCATATGAGAACCTCGCTTATGGGCAAGCTGAATCTCCGTGGAAGGTGGGCAACTGAGGCTTCGCTTCCATGGCACGACCTCGATACTCGAGCACTTTCAGTACGACACATTCCTCGCCCATCTCGATTCGCGCAGGAGGGAAGGGACGCGCCTTACCTTCGCCCAGGATGCGGATGGAAGCATCTCCGCCTTCGATTTCGCTGGTGCTCATTTCCAGCGTCAGAAGGAGCCGGCGCCGAACCCGGATCGCTCGGCCCGTTTCAGAGCCAGCCCTCCCTTAGCTTCGAGAGCTCCGTCTGTTCCGAAATGATCAGCTTGCGATCGTGATGGAAGGTGAGCTGCGCGTCGAAGTAGCACTGCTCGCTATGACAGAGGACATCTTGAAGCGGCAAAGCCGACAGTTTGAGCGGATGGTCGAGTCGATCAGCCGGGACACTTCCTGCCGGCTGAGCACTGTTGAAAGGCCTCGATGATGCTTGGGAAAGGGACTGGCATCAGGCAGGTAAAGTCGGCCGAGTGTCTTGACGAAAAGGAACCGCAGCGCGGCAGCTTGTCTTTCGATCGTGCGCGGCGAAAACTTGCGGTCACGGAACAAATGCACCTGGTATTCGCGGACATGCTCGGGCCCAAGCTGCTCAGGCGAACGGCGGAAGTAGATGGCGAACTCCTCCACCACATGGATATAGGACCTGGCAGTGGCAGGGAGTAGTTGCGGCGCTGGAGTTCATCCAGCATCAACTGAGGAAGAATGGGTCACAGGGGAAGCCTCCTTGTGACCCACACGCTACGCCCAATAGCCACTCGCACAACCGCCGCTGCAGCATCCGCCGCGCCAGCGGCTTAGTTCAAACGCGCGTGGTGGAAGTTGAGCGTGCTTCGGCGTTGAGAGCCCCGCTCGACCCGAGTTGTTTCCAAGGTCCAACTTTGCGGCCAGACAGCGCATCCCAGGGCGGGCTCTGTGACCCGCCGCGTGTGTGGTTGTGGCACCAGAGTTCCGTGCACGGAGCCAAGTCAGATACAGACGACCGTAGCCGCAATTTCCGCTTCGCTTCTCCTCCGCGCACGGGTATGCTGGTCCACAACTCCCCTTAAAGGACTCGTGTGCTGAAGCAGCTACTCTTATCTGTCTGCCTCCCTTTTGCCGCCGCTGCGGTCTGCGCAGCCCAAGTGCCAGCCGATACCGGCAGGCTGGAACAGATCGCCAGCTCCTATACCGAGAACAACGCCTTCATGGGCACCGTTCTGGTCGTCAACGGGGACAAGGTGCTGCTCAGCAAGGGCTACGGGCAGGCCGACCTTGAGTGGAATATCCCGAACACACCGGACGTAAAATTCCGGCTCGGCTCCATCACGAAACAGTTCACAGCAACCCTCATTCTTCTACTGCAGCAGGATGACAAGCTAAGCATCGCTGACCCGGTTAGCAAGTACTTGCCCGATGCACCCAAGGCTTGGGAGAAGATCACCGTCGCTTTCCTTCTCGGCCATACTTCCGGTATCCCGAACTTCACCAGCACTCACGAATTCATGACATGGCGCATGAACCCGCACACGACGGAAGAGGAGCTTGCTTTCTTCCGTGATCGTCCGCTCGAGTTCGAACCTGGCGCCAAGTTTGAATACAGCAACTCAAATTATGAAGTTCTCGGTGCCATCATCGAGAAGGTCTCGGGCAAGAAATACGGCAATCTGCTCAAGGAGCGTATCTTTGACCCGCTTGGTATGCGCGACACCGGTCTCGACACAGACACGCTCATTCTGCCAAAGCGCGCTCAAGGATATCAGCGAGGCCCCAAGGGCCTCGAGCACGCCGTCTCGGAATCAATGAGTGTTCCTTGGGCCGCCGGGTCCATCTACTCCACTACTGCCGATTTGCTGCTCTGGGAACAAGGGCTGTTCGGAGGAAAGGTTCTGAACGCGGCCTCGTTGAAGCAGATGACCACAGCCGGAAAGGGCGGCTATGGGCTCGGCGTCTTTGTGCATCCAGAGGCTGGCACCACGGTCGTCAGTCACGGTGGTGGCATCGAGGGTTTTAATACTGACCTAACGCATATTCCGGATAAGAACATCACCGTGGTCGTACTCGGCAACGTCAGCGGGGAGGCGCCGGGAGAGATAGGGACCAACCTGGTCAAAGCCCTGCTCGGAGAACCCGTCACGCTCGCGAAAGAGCACAAGGAACAACCCATCGCCGCTGGGGAACTCAGCAAGTTTGCTGGAACGTACCAGCTTGCGCCTAATTTTGTGCTCACCTTCACAGTGCAGGGCGGCCACCTAATGACGCAGTCGACGGGCCAACCACAATTTCCGACCTTCTACGAAGGCGTTGTCGAGGGTCATCCAAGGTTTTTCCTGAAGGTCGTTAACGCCGAAATTGAATTCATTCCCGACACCAAGGGCAAGATCACTTCGCTCATATTGCACCAGGGCGGTCATGACACTCCTGGCGCACGTCAGTGATCAAGCTCGTTTTGCAATTGCAGAGAAGCACCACCGTGGGGAAGAGGTGCTCCACTGACCCCTGACCAACTTAGTCCCGGGAACACGTTGGGCGAATGTGAGAGTTACTTCCAAGAAGACGATTCTTCGGCAGGAACCGCCTCATGACCCTCAGTCCTGGCCTGCTCGTGCTTTACCACGACCAGCGTGGGCGAGTAAACTGCGGTTGCGAGCAGCTGTGATGGAGAGTAAGCTACTCGTTCGTCCATGTAAGAAGGTAGCTCTTACAGGCTCTATGCAAGTCAACGGTTGGATGCTTCCTCGCCCAACACCTTGATTGGTCTTTTATCGACATCGATCTCCAGATCGAAGACAAGTACGCCCGTCCAGCTTCTGTGTTGTTTGATCAGGTAGGCGAAACCCCGTTCCGCCTAGTGGAGGCGGAGGTCATGGCGACAAGTTTGTGTCTTCTCCGGACTGCCGTAGCGCTCGGCGGAGCTGCGGTGGATCTGCCAGAAAATCAAGATCTGCTGCATAGCCGGTATAAAGGCCTGCTTATTTTTCTCGACGGAAGCTTCAATGTGCTTTTCGAGCGTTGTCTCAGGCAAGCAGGTGCTGAGAAAGCAATGTATCGGCCTCTCCTGCACCAAAGAGAGGAGGCACTGGCTCGGTTCACATCTCGGCGACAATGGAATCTTTTCCATGCGGACTTCGGATCAACGTTGAAACCCGCAGCTGTGAGGAGATAGCAAACGTCATAGCTCTTCAAGTGAGAGCGTAGGTCCTCGGAAATGCGCCTGTCGTTAGATGAAGACTGGTGGCAACCGCTGAGGTATAGGCTATTAGGACGTAACATGCCCGTTTTGCTGGAGAAAGGCCAGCCCTCCGACCGTGCCCCGATGTTCTCACAAACCCGGGTTTCTGAGAACATCAGAGCGGACCACTTGTTCGCGGTCTGGCCGCCGGTGATCGTCGGCGACTCAGTGCCGGAGCACGTTCGCTTACCTATCCGGCTCACCTCGAAAAAGAACGCTAGAGCGGTTCTTTCTGAGATATAGGAGCTTGTTGAAATAGGTACTGATCCACAGGCGTAGGCGGTGCTGAGTTCGTCTCAGGGAGTATGCGTGGAGATGA